>BNJU01000310.1_pt1 | contig 122798 bp, 193 predicted proteins | sample 8539281 | NCBI WGS metagenome assembly BNJU01 (sample SAMD00202456, study PRJDB9452) | human saliva metagenome | isolation source: human saliva | place: Japan | reverse complement strand
GTTACGTCATAGAACGGTAATATTACTCCTTTCTGCGTTTGTCTTCTTACCAGGTTGCCGCTATTCGAAATTACTGTAAAGAAAATCATAGCAGTTTGAACTTCTTTACTCATTCTCTTCCGTGATTCCTCCTCTAAAAAGAGAGTCTTCCTCTTCCGAGAAATCCTTCATCCACATAAATCGATTCAAAGCATCCGGCCTTCATATACTTCTCTCTTCCTCCCATGAAGAAAGCAGGGAAGGTAGCCGGAGTAAACGCCCCTCTTCAGCATCTCTGGATGTAAAAGGTATTAACCATATCCACTACTTCCATAGAAGGAATCTTTTCTGAAACAGGGACAGATTTCAACATTAACGCATCATCATAATGATTTACAGTGTCAAACGAATTCTTTTCTGTGATATTATCCATGCACTGTCGCACCACCGTATTTCACCGAGTTTCACATATAAACGCAAGAAGAACTTCTTCCTGAATTTCTTCCCTCCAAATAGCAATCCGGTTCTTCAATCAAATTTTACTTGTAAATGCATAATCCTTTCAGCTGTACAAAATCCATGATTAAAGAATGCAGTGTTGAACTTACCTTATTTTTCTTTTCGGCAAACTCCTCCAGAACAGCGTCATACCCGCCGGGCAAAATGCACTTTCCATGCTTTTCTCCTTTTCTATTTTTTTGCTATATTTCTGTAATACGAACTGTTTACTCTTTTCTTTTTTTTTCGTTTTGCTTAGGATAAAACTTTTCAAAAGGATTGCATCAAGAAACCCTATTCAAATAAGGGCTTTTTGAAAGCGACGGCAAAGTCAATGAAGTTATTGTAGAGCGAATCAGAAAAGACGGACAAGTCAGACCTGGAAAATATTTTTGAAGGTAGAGTTGTTTCTAAACCATCAACTGGATGTGGAGCCCTCAAACAACTAAAGCTTTCATGACACCCCAGTTGCGATTACCAGGCATCCTCGGTCGATGAAGCTTCCGATTCTTGCCTGTCTTGCCGCACAGTACTTCAAGGTTCCTGGGTCGTATTTACAAAAAGCGAAAAAGCAAGAATCTGGATGGAGAACTGTATACTTCCACGGTACATTTTACCTATGGCAAAGATTTCACGTTACACTCTGCCAAAAGTTCGTCAAAGAAAAGATAACGTTCTTTAATCGATGACTTTAGCAGTGGGGAAAGCCATGCGCGGCTTAATTGATATCTGCACCGTTGAGGCAATATTGCCGAATCGCATTGCGTAATGGTGGATTCCAGTCCGCGGAAGAGACCTGAGAAGTTGTTACAGAAGTTACAGTTTAGCTGGTTGTAGATGAAATGACCGATGAAGGATTTATGCTTTGGTGCGGTAGATATAAGCATCTTTATAACGGATAAAAGCCGTATGAGGCGATATTCTCTTCAGGCCAGCTTTTAAATAAGCAAAGGATCATTTTTTTCCCTCGATCCGTTTTGAAGAATTTCTCCTGCTCTTTGTTTCTTCTCTTCTTCTTCGCTCTTCTTCTTGCATTTCTCTTCAATGATTCGGTTTATATCAAGATGCGGTAGAAAATATAGGTTGTATACAATAAACAAAGGAGAACAGAAGAAACGGCTAACACCTTCTGAAACTGACCATTTAAATCCGTGCCTCCAGTACGAATCCAAACTCGTAATAACACCGATTTATTCTGTACAATCTCTGTAAATACAATTCTGGGCAGAAAGGAGACCGCATCCCGCGCAGTAATCTCCAAGCCATCCATGTAGTATCATCGCCGACTTGGAAACAAGAATTCCGTCTCATACGCTACATTTCCGCTCGGTCTTCCATTCTTCTTATTGTAGTAACCGCCGTAAGCGGTAAGCGTTTCTCTGTTTTCGTTCTTTACTTTACAATTTCAGGATACTGGCGTTTGTAGAGCGTTGCTGCATCGAAAGAGCGTTCTGTCATCGAAATAAATTCCGTCGCGCCCGATCTTCTTCATCTTCTGTTTTCATCCGCGTAACGCTTGTCTGCCCAGGTATTCCGTAGAAGCATTTTCCGTCTTTACTGCAAAACAATAGCTCTTCCCATCCAACCAAACGGCCGATATGCATCTTTCCATCATTATCCAGATAATACTTTTCCCGTCTAAACCAGAAAGCCCGTCTGCGATTCCTTTATCATCAAAGTACAATAACTGCCGTCATTACTTCCAGCCGATGACCCTGTCCCCATCGATATAACTCTGCCTGCACTATCCACAAAGAAGAAAGATGATACTTTTCCTTATTATCTAAATCGACCGCAAACTCCCTCGTGTATAGCCTCCTTGCACCGTCGGAGGCTATCGCATTACGCCATCAGCGTGTACTTTCCATTTCGCGAAACCGGAATCTCTCTCTCCGAGTAGTCTTTGCCCGTTCAGCTCTCTTTCCCGCCGCTTTAAACTGCACACTCATTTTAGAAGAACCGCTCTTAGGAGAAATGCTGAGGAGTGATCATGGTGTCTCTTCGGAGACTGGCTACTCACTCAGCGCGAGCACCTCCAGTTTTTCTTCAATTCTTCATTCTTCGGAAAAGCACTTTACGACCCTCCCAAGAGGCAATCCATACAGCATCATGCAAGCTCTGGAAAGCGCGATCGAGCAAGAGATAATACCGTTCATCCACAGTAAAGCTTCCTATCCTTCTGCACTCAGCGCCGCTTCTCAGATACTGTGTGTTTCCGGCACAGTTTCTTCCTTCAGGAAAGAAGAGTAGCGGACACACTGACGGAGAATCCAGGATTCACTTGCGAAAACCAGTAAAGTATAAGCAGGCGGGCCGCCATCAGCTTCCTATTAGGAAAGGCATTTTAAACCCTTAATAGATGTTGGCGGAACTGCTGCTCTTTCACGAAAATTATCCGGATCACGGACTCTCTCCTGAAGAACTCTTCCTCCTCCTGTAGATCCTCTTTATATTGAATAACAGCCGCTTCCTCGTCATGTTCTCTCTTCATGTATCTCTCTGTACCTCTTCACATATCTCTGTACTCTACTCTCTTCAGCCTGAGACTCTTCTGACAGCTGCACTCTGCTCATCCGAACATTCTTCCGTGTCGCGTTGCTCCTCCCTGCAAAACTGTCTTCTTCCTCCGAAGCCACCCTCGATCCGCTATAGCACTTCTCAGGACAGGGAACCTCCTCCTCTGCAGCACTCTTCTTTGGAACGCAAACTTCTCTTCTCAGCAGCATCTCAGCATCTCGAACTGCGCTCATATCTTCTTCGGCGACTTTCTCGCGCGTTTCGAAACTGCAAACTCTCTTCCTCTAAACTCTCCTTCCTCCGGCTTCGCACTTTCCTCCACAGGCTCTTCTTCAAATGCGTGGAAAACTCCATCCCAGTTTCCTCTCTCTGCAGCTTTCTTCCTCCAGCTTTCACATCTTCTTCTGTATTCCGTCTCATCTCTCAGCCGAAACTCCGCTTTTTCCCGGCCCAGCACTTCTTCCTCGTGTTCCGCTTTCCTGATAGGGCGCAGCAATGCCGCGCTCTTCTGTGAATTTTAGTGCGCCTTCCTGTTCCTTCTGATATTCTCATGCAAAACTCGGTTCTTCTTCCTTCTTCCGCTTTTCCGGCCGACTCTTCTGATATCTTTCACAGAATGTGATTAAACAACCAGCAGTAAGTCAGCAATTGGGGCAAAACATCTGTTTTCATCCACCTCTGCTCCACAAAATTTACATATCACTCATTTACGTCTCTCTCATCACTCACAGTCAAGTTTGCCTGCTTTCGTAGTTCATGAGGAAGATATCGATACTGTCGACCCCTGCTCTTCAACTCCTTCCACGAGCCAGTCTCATCTTTATCGATGCTGCCATCGACGTCTGCAGCTGAACCGTACTGGTCGGTAATCAACGGAAAACGAGGATTTTCCTTCCGGACTGAACGATAATCAGCCGTCCGTTCTGCGTCTTAAGATTGCTACATCTTTAACACTAGAAATATTATTGCTTCTCTCGTAGTTTACATCACGTCATGCAGGCAGGCCTGCCTTTCCGGCAGGTACATCAGAGCTTTCGAACAATGACAACCGCCTCCGTCAATCGCTTTCTTGGGAAGATATTATTGGTTTTAACCACTTCACCGTCAGAACCAGACAAATCCAAATCATCAGAATAATCAGAGATTGCAGTCTGTAATGCTGCTATATATAGATTACGCCTCCCATAACACCACCCAAAACATACTCCTGTACCGATCCACAGCGTAGGATTTGGCGTAAGATTTCCTTTTTCCGGTTATATTGATTACAACTATAATTGCGCATAAGCCCGAGGCGAGTTTCATCCCAATCGTAAAACTACGATACAATCACTCGACTCCACATCACACCCTCACTGGGATCGATGATATAAGTCCATCTTTCACAAGAGAGAATCTTCCTCGTCCACATCGATCACTTTGTGTAAAAGCGATTATCCGGAACTATGATGGCACCATCCTCGTTGCCTGCGTATTGATGAGATGATTTCTTCTTCGGAACACGGAGCTTTCCGAAAGATCCCTCAATCATCCTAACGCCGCTGCTCCGTATCCGTCATCTGCAGCTATGCCCATTGTCCGTTAACACCCGGATTCAAATAAAATCAATACCAAAATAGCAATCAAAGATAAACTCTCTGTACTCTGCTCTGTCTTTATAATATCGGAAAACACAGATAGAAAACAGACGCTGCTACACAATGTCAGGGCAATATGTACCCAGTCCGTCACCCTATTCTGCACTCAAAATATAATTATAGGTATGACTCTCATCTCTTACAGCCCGCACGCCTTAATCTCACAGAGATCGTTCTTAGAAGCGTCTTACCGCCACACAGGAACGAGCAGGCTTTTGAAGCAAAATACTTCATAAACGCCGTTAAAGTGGCAAAAATCAGCCATATATCGAGCGATAAAACAGGTGGTTTTCACAACCTTTCCCATATCATCACGCCGGAAGCTCATAATTGCCTCCTTACGTTCTTACATGCTCTGTTCCGCCCGAGAAGCGACATCCGCCGGAATCTCTCCATTTCCGGATTTCACCGAATCCGTCCGAACAGAAACCAGATTTTCCACCACACGAAACCTTTGAGAATAGTCGTCCAATTGCTGCTAAGGCATTCTTTGTCGATACAAGTTTCATACCATACTCCTTTCCGTATCACAAATTAACTCTATATTATGACGCCACAAACGGAAGCGTAAAACAAGAGTTTCTAGCTTCCTTCTGCACTTTTCACATGATGTCCTGTCCTGACATGACGCAAAATGCCTTCAGCAGACTTCAAGGTCTTCCAGAAACACATAGATTCTTCCATGTGTCACGCTACCGAATCAGCACATCTGCCTCTTCGAGAGTTCGACACGCTGCACCGAGAATCTGCGTGTTTCCATGAATATCCTCGTTGATTATCTCTTTTATAGCGAAGCTTCACCATAAGCAGTCTCTCACAACTCCCTGCGACCTCAGTGCGCGTGCACTTTGATAATGTCCAATTTTTATTGTTGAGCTGTTTTAACTGCTGCAAGGTTCTCTCTTCCGTGGCAATCACCATTTGGACACGGCAGAACTTTGGTTTCCAACCGTTAACGTAGAGAATTATTGCGCTGAAGAAGTACCCAGGCCCGGCCACCTTCGCTGAAAAGACCTGAAACGGTTCCCTACCAGAATAGAATAGATCCTTCATCAGCTGTTCTCATTTCTATCGATAAAGACTTCCAGAATGCCGCTTCCTTTACCTTTAAAATAATCTGCTTTTCGCTTCTTCCATCCCTGTACTTGGAAAATATGAAGGCGATATTTCGTAAGTAAGGATAAATCGATTCCTGTCGAGATCCGCTATGGTAGCGATCCTATACGTAAAATGCTGATATCGCTTAACCAAACCGAGATATAGAACCTCGTTATGGAAACGATTTGCTCTACAGGGACCTGATACTGATTTAATGTACCGACCAGTATACTCATTCAGAAAGCACCCATTCTATGACGCAAAATTTCTTCTTTCTGTCTCTTCGAAAATCGTTTTCTTCCCAGACAAAGCTATATGCACCTATAGCTGCTGGAAGAGAATAGCCCATTGTTCCTAATCTCCTCCAAGTCAAAAACGACCGTCTCATCTATAATAATGCTTGCACGACCAGTTGATTTGCTCGACATCCGCAACGTATGATGTATTGTTTCTGGAATCTTTTGATTGAAGAGATCCAAAAAAATAATGCGGATTTCACTTCGTATATAATTCCTTCTTGTCTTTCTCCTTCGTTCTTTTTACTCTTCCAAATCTTTTCTAAAGCCATTCAACCTTCAACCCATTCCGGATAGGAAAGGAGACTTCCAGAAGGCGTGAAAGTATTGGATAAATCTCCCATTACAATTTCCGGTCCGCATTCTTTCCGATTTCCGGCGATCACATCGATATGGACAAGCGTTTATTTCTTCCGTACGAGACCGTGGCTGACTGATAGAACGGTCTGCAACTCTCGCTCCCATCATGACGACATATCTGCAAGATCTGCTTTATTACCATAGCGCCTGACCATTATTTCCCACCATACCAAAATAGCGCAATATCGTCTCATAACGCTGAGTCCCATCATCACTGACAACCGATGAAATTTGGCGAGAAAAATCTCGAACCAGGTCTTTCCACTCCCGCCACAAACCGCACCGCCGCCCACACAAAGAATCGGCTAGTGAATGAAGGCGCTGGAAACATCCAAGTTCAATCTGCACGGATTTCCTGACTGTAGGTCTGTAAGTAAACGCAATTTTTCGATATTGAAACGCCTTAGCCACATCAATCGAATACTAACATAGGACCTTTTCCTGTCATCGCGATGAAAGCTTCTTGAAGACCGAAGGACCCTTCCAGCTACGAAACCGTAGTAGCTGTACTTCACAAGATCAGCGCTGCATCTGCCTCCTGAAACATCCGACCCAGTAATCTGCTTTCCACCTGCCCGGTTATGACTATTAGCGAAATGCTGTCCGCAAAGGCGGTGGCAACTTGCAATCACATTTGTCGCACCTGGTCCGGAAGTCACCGCACATACCCCTGGCTTCTGCTGCTGATTCTGGTATAGCCGTTATTCATGTGCCGTAGATTTTGCTCGAAACGCACCATAGAATTCTGGAATGCCCGCAGAACCTGGGTTATCAAAAAACGGGGCAATCACACCCCGGATACCCGAAAACATAGTGCACTCTTCTTCCAAAGCAAGATGACAATCGCGTCGGCACCCAATATTCCGCCTCCTTATACTAAAGAGAACCTTCTGAAAATTTCGATTCCTCAATGTGATGTAGAAAACTTTGTCTCGACCTGTAAAGTCAGATTGGCAAATGTTAATATCCGCACTCCATATCCATATTGCGATCGACTCTTGTAACATTGGGTCCCCAACCCGCAATGATACGGATACTTCCTCCAATTGTCCGCTTTATCCAGAAGAGAGCCGAGATGCCTTTTCCTGTTTTCATCAGTCCGCGATTAACTGTACGCGAAAGGATATTCACACGATATTTCGCCGAAAATACAAACCACTTTCTTCCTTTCACGGGAACTTTCAGAGCACATGGCAACTGATACCGCTCCCGCGCCCTCCGACACCATCTTCTGCTTTTCCATCAGGTGAGTATTGCCGCACCCCATCATCACTCACACCGTAACCGTCCACATATTTCTACCATTCAAAGCTCAAGTTCCCGGGAGACCCCACCGCACACCGTCTGCAAAAAAGTACACTTCTTCCAAACTCTGCTTATCCGCCATGGCCTGCACCATCGAAGCGGCCCTGTGCCTGTGTACACACCGTACACCTGCACTTAGTTCAGCTTAACGACGAAAGAGACACCGGAAATCGCCGCCCGCCACGAGATGATTAAACCGCATCCGCTTCCAGCTGCTCCACACCCATGTCACGGTTCCTGACCCCACTAACGTCGATATCATCAAAGGAATAAAATCGCACCGCTCTTTCTGATACTCCAATGCAGCAAGATACGCATCGTCTGCAACACCGTCATCCGCACTTCCGCGCGCCATAATTTCTTGTCGCCTCTACTGGAAAGAGGGGCAACTGCGGAAGGAAAATGGTAAAATTTTGCACTTTGTTTTTGTTTGGTGGCAAGAGCTAATTCTGTGCATGATTTCCTGCTGAACAGGCCACCAATTCTTTTTTTCTTCTCTTTCCTCTGAAAGTGTGGATGAAAATAAGCCTGAATCTTGAAATGTTTTCAGATTCTGTAGATTTTCCGTCTCCACAGATCACAATCCGCATCAATTTGTTGCATGAACAAGCCTGGTACGATTGATTACCATTTCAATACATGAGCCGCCTGGTAAACCTGTCCAGTGTTATTCCATTTTTCCCTTCTTCCCGCTTCACCTTGCACCTATGATTTACCATACCTTTCTGTAACGGTGCGTCTCTTTATCTCGAACCTGCAAACCTGTTTCCATCCCATTTTATTTCAAAGATTCTACCAGTCTCCGAAAACCAGATTGTCTGGGTGTGTGTGCTCTCTCTATTGCCAGGAAATGCGGTCTACAGCCTGATTTTTCAAGAATAATCCAGTCCTTGCAAAGCTCTATCCTGAATATCGAAAGAATCTTCATTTCTTTCACCCCATCTCCGATAACCCGGACCTGCGGTGTAGTCTCCATACTCTGCCGTATCTGAGATGGAGTAACGCATCCCTTCAACCGCATTGCATCAAATAACAATCAGTTTCATTTCATGGACACACTAAAATAGGCATTTTCCGGCTGACCCTGCTTCCACAGCGGTGGCTGAAACCTACTTCCATCAAAGGCAACACCGCCGCAGCACCGCCTCTGCTCACCAAAATACCGCATTTGGTTTCAGCCTCTTTGAAACGTCGTTTCCAAGAGTCCGCCCTGCACCACCGCCGATTGGTGGCAGCATAAGCCTTTGGCAATATTCATGGAGTTTCCTCACGAATCCTGTTCAGGCAACGAGGCAAGGCACGCCTGTCTATACTGGGAACGAACCGTGTGTCCCGGGTCCCTTCGGCAATTATCATATCACACTTATAGGCGGAACAATGCATGATACGAATGTTGAAACCGTGTGTGCAAGGCAAGCGTCTTTCCGCAGAAAGGTTTACGTAATCATCCTATATACAACTTGGTTTGTCTCTATCATTGACAAGAATCATGATGATATCGGAAACTCTGGTCGCTTCATCTGTATTCAGTACGGTAACTGTCCTTCTTCGCCTTCTCTTCGCATGATTTTGAAACCTTCATAGAGTCCATAACCACGACATCGACACCGCCGTCTCAGGTTCAGAGCATGCGGCGTCCTTAAAACCGCATCCGATTACCGCTACTTTTCCCTTCAGAAGGATCGATCGTCCTTGTCATAATATCATACTATTTTTTCTCTCCTTTTCTAATGCGGAAAAAAACAGAGTTTCTCTCAATGCATCCCTATTTTTCCTGTCCACGAGGAATACTCTCCAACTCATCGTAAAGCCTTGCGGCATTCTACGCCATCCAGTTTCTTCCTGCTTCGCCGTAAAATGCCGATAAACCGTACGCTCTCCACACCATTTTCTACATAACGTCTTCCAACAGCCTGGGTTTTCTCATCAGAGTTTTTCCAGCTGAGAAATAACCTGTGTTCATATACTATCTCCAACGATTTTATCTTGTACAACCCGGAATCTCCGTCGGGCTTACATGACAGACCTTCCTAATGTTATACCCTCTTTTACAATATAAACTTATTATTCGGTTCAATACGCCGGAATCGATTGTTGACAAATAAATCAATCGTAAACTTCTTCATCTCCACTCCTTTCTCATCCATCTTGCTCTTCTTTCACTACTCTAAAGGATAATTTCTTTGGACGGATTTTCCGTGGAACTCAGTGGGTCTCACCATCTCATCTTTTATCAATATGGCAGTCCAGAAGCACCCATCTGTGAATCTCCTTTTCGAGCTTCCAAGGCATTTCTCCCAATTTCCGATAGGCTATGGATGAAAAATCCTCTTCCTCCGTAGGCTTCTATTAATTTTGACGAAATCCGTCACCACTGATCGAGGACCGTTTGAGAACACTCTTTCCCAAGTGCGTGGTCTGCCATCGTCTGACCATTCCCAGTACCTGCATATCGCAGAAGACAGGATAGTCAGCGAAAGTTTTCTTTCACTGCAGTACACACAGTCTCATTACAATCATAGCGAAAGAGCCTTCTGAACTCACTTCAAAACCGTTTTGTTTATTTTTCGCAAGCAGGTCTTCCAATCGCTGCCCTGAGTCCATAACCCATGGTGCCCAGTCCACCTGATGCTCAGAGTGCATCCGGTCAAAACGATAATACTCGCGCTGTCCACATCTGATACGCTCTGACGTCTGTTGCAAACCACAGTCTCATCTTTCGTCAAATCGACGAAGGCATTCCAGAATGTTCTCCGGTGGAATGCATCTTTCTTTCTTCCGCTTTTCTCTCCAGCTCTCTATCCGCTGAAAGTTTGCATGCTCGCATGCTGATATCTCTCAGCTTCGGGCAAATGTTTTTATCCACTTCTCTCACATCCGACTGCACGGAGAGCCCTCGAGCCAGATTCTTTCCTCAGTTCCGCCGCCTTAATCGATATCGACGTGAATCACCTTTACATAGTTTTCTTCGTATAAGCAGAAATCTTCCGGTCGCCTCCATCCGAGAATCGACAGTGCCAAAGTACATCACATTCCGCCTGCACCTTCGCTGCCTGATAACTTCCGTCATCCACGACCAGCCCAAGGCTTAGAGGAGGAATCGGGAAAACAGTCCGTCCCATCAGGCTGCTGAGCGCACACTTATGCAATCCAGCTTCTCACTACAGGGCACGGAGGAGTTCTTCCCGCAGACAGGCTATTGCTACCCCGCCTCCGGCATAGATGAAAGGTCTTTTCGCCTGATTCAGAAGCTGAACCACGCCTCTTTCATCATACGAGAGAACCGCTTCCGGCATCTTCGGAAGAACTGCAACACCATACCACCACACTCCGCCACCCGCACGTTCTTTTCGACATCAATCAAGACCTACCTCTTCTTCCCGTGACGGCAATCAAAAAGTGCCATTCTTTAATGGTTTGTTCCAGTTCGGAAACTTTTCACCATGAAGTTATGCTTTACAACAGGCTCAAGAATAAACAATATCCACTTCCTGGAAACTGTCTTCTGTCCCAGGCGCCTCCGTATGCAACATTCCCGGTAATCGCAACAAGAGGAACCGAATCCAGATAAGCATCGCAATTCCGGGCCACCAGATTGGCTGTTGCTCGACCGGATGCCGCCGTCGCGATACAACCACCCTCGACTTTTCCAAGCTTGCTCTGGCATAACGATCGGCTGCAGTATGCCCGTTGCGCTCCATGTTTGCGAGCGCTGTGATAATAGTGATGGCGCGACTTCTGCACTGGTGCTGCTAACTCGTCGTAGATATTGAGTCATAGCACCGCCCGATAACCGGAAACGGTAGTCTCACCCCTGCCGAATCAATTTCTTTCCATTAAGACTTCCTGCCCTTTAACTTCATTCCGAAACTCTCTTCGATGAAAAGCCTTTACAGCGTAACGCTGACGCACAGCGCTTTGTCTTTATCTTTTTCCATAAGTATGTTACATCAAACAATCATTACCGTCTGCGACAATAATGCTCACGAGAATCATAACGACTGTAAGTGTATTGAGACTCTTTCAATCGCTTTCTCCTTCTGACTTCTTTCTCGATTATCCCATAGAGATTTTTCACTGTCAAGCAATTCCTTCTAATTATGGCAGCGCCATAACTTCACGACGCCACAACTTCCTTCCACACAGATCGGTGGCTCCTCATGACTGACAAAACAAGCGGTCTTTCCGATGTGAGAAAGAAGAGCTCTTCCACTACCTATTTTCATGGTCAATTCCCGCAAAGGGCCTCATCCAGAGAAGAAGAGACTCAAAACCATGGCGTTGGGCGCGAAGGAAGGAGCCTTCATTCCTCCGGAACAGGTGAAAACGGGTTTATCCAGGTTTTCCATGCCAATCAAAAAGGCATTCTCTCTCTCTCGAGAATAGCGCGAAGGAATCAGACTAAGATTCTTATGCCACTTAATCCTCTCCAGCACCTAGTCGCCTTGAAACATCCAGGATACTCGAGGCATGCTCTCCTCTGCCGCTTCTCCAAGAATCCACTCTACTTCCCCGTCTAATTTCTAAAGACGAGAATACACACAGGTTAGCCTCTCCGGAATCTCCTGTTATACGATAAAGAACGCTTGGAGAAGCTCGAGCACAGGAAAACAATCAACAAACCGTTCTTCCAAACCGTTTACTCTCGTTTTCCACACGCAGTATCATGTCCTGCACTCTTCCGATTCTCTTTCTAAAAGAAAAAGCACGATGCGTCTCAAATATTTTGACAGGGAAAATCATCACAAGACTCCATGCAAAGACGTCTCCCACAGACACAGAGACTCTGGCATCGGCATCCACCACTGGTACCCTATGCTGCCTTTCACCTGTACAACTAATCAGTTCCGCGCAATACCGCTCCAGCAAAGTCCCATACAGCAAGTTTTGCTGCGTCTACAGTTCTGGAATAGATTCCCGGAAGGAGAGATAGCGCAATTCTCTTCCAGAGAGAAATGAAAGACTTTCGCCTCATCTCAAGAAGCTTCCTGTCCACGCCAAACAATCCTCCAAAAAGATTAAAAATAAAAGATGGGAAAAGCCATCCAAAAAGGATAAAAGAGCCAAACTCTCTCTCACTGATAAAGAGTAAACGATCACGAAACTCTGCAAACGGAAGACTCCGAAGAAGAAAGAGAGGGCAATGCATGGAATCGCTAAAATGGGTGGTCACAAGGATAAGAGAAAAGAACGCAAGGAAAAGGGCAATAGAAAGATAAGCAGAAAGAATTTTCGATAGGTAAAAAGGACCGTTTTCATCCGGTTCTACTATTAAAAGAATAAGATGCTGTAAAGAATCTATACTCATATCTCATCTGAATAGTAGGAATTGTTCAATCAGAATGGCAGACAACCCTAGAGCACACACCAAAACACACAACGGACTCCTCCCTACGAATCTCTCTCATACGCTCACTAATCATCATCTTTTTCCGGCTGTCACAATGAAGAATAGAAATCATCTCCTGGAAGTGCTCCTCCCAAAGACTCTCGGATTCGCATCTGCAAACAAGCACAAAATATTTCTGCAAACTCATTGCTCCTCCATCACACGAGCAAATATTACAGGACTTGAAATGGCTTTCTTTGCAAGTTCTTCCTTCTGTATGATCTCTCTTTTCCACGCAAAGACGCGCTGTCTCTCCTGGATCTCTTTAGCAACTCTCTTTCTATACTCTTTCCTCTCCTCTGAAAACGCACGGACTTTCATCTTTCGTGGGCACTCACAGAAAGACTTTTATCAACAGTGACCGCCGTCGGCAAATCCGGTACCGCTATAGAACTTATTCCACTCTTCCGTTAAGGGAGAATCTTTCCAATGCCGTATTCTGCACAAGGGTCGCAGTGCAGCAAAGGGTTCCGGAAGAATGGCAATGGCATTCTGATCCTCCCTGCAGTTTCGCATCGCCGCACCCCGGTCGGCTCTGTAGAAATATCTGCAAATAGATTGTTCGTTTGTCAGAGCAGAGTGTCTCATCAGCTACCCGCTTGCTCCCCTGCCCGCAGCTACTGTAAACCGTTTTCCCTGCAATGTCCTTGAAACTCCATGAACCTTCATGCGTCTCCGCCAACACCCACATAAAACGCCTAAAGTATTAATATTCAAAAACAAGAACATCCTTTATTCACTTTGATAAAGCACGGTTGCCACATTGGCTGGAACCAGCAGTCATATCCACTTCTCTCCCTGAAACGAATTCCGGCAGAAGAGCATCCGTGTCGCTTCCATCTGAAACCATAGGCGTTTCCTCCTTCCTGTCTTTTTCCATCAGATGCAAAGCTCAATGGCTGTCGGCCTTTTAGAGAACCGATTTCTCATCTCCGCCCCTGTCTCTTCCTTCGTCTCTTCAGAACTTGTCTCTCTTCCGCTTTCGCTGCTCTTACCGGATTCCGTGGTGTAGCTCACCTGTACTGCTCTTTTCTTCTTTTCTCCGCTTTGCATCCTCCGCAGGAGGATAAACTGAGGCAGTAGCACGGGAGTGCACAGGCAAAATCAAGGCTAATCTTTTCATTCCGGCTTCCTTCTTTCGTCTCATACTCGTCCGCTTTTTCAGTTTATGCACTCATCAACTCCTATGCAATTTCTTTTCGCTCTCATGCAATCCGTTATATTTTTATATAATAGACAGTAATCCAACGAAGTTTTTCAATTCTACAGTCCGCATCCTGAATTTCCGTAAGAAGTCTGCAGCCATATAAGGCAGCCACGGAATCCAGACCGACTTCTTTTCGCCGCCATAATATCATATTTTGTGTCGCTCCACCATCAGACACTTCTTCCTCTCTGTCAGGTTTCCTCCTGTAGCGCTTCCTTCTCAATAAGTATGCGCTTTGGCTGGAATCTCTTCTATTCAAATCCGGTTCCGATTTGCAGGATAGGCGCACCTGAAATGAGTCAGGGACCCGCCCTGCACATACGATGGGCTCTGCAGTAAGAAGTACAATGTTCCTTTCCTCCTCCGCCAAAGTTTTCTTGATACAGTCCTCATCCTGGGCACAGCACTTGGCATCATAAACCCTTTACTCGTGATAGTATTCTCTGTAACAGGATAAGGCTCTCTTCCGCTTCTTCCTACTAAATCCGTAAACCGTCATAAAGAATCCGTACAGGGCTTACCGACAAACCGTCTCAGCTCTTTCGGCTGATGATAGAGAGGAAAATGGTCCAACGCATATTGCACCGACTCATAATGCCTGGTCCGAATCAAGCATCGTTCCGTCCAAGTCTAAAAGATGTTCTCTATACCTGACCTACGCACGCACGCACTCAATCCTTCGGTTTCATATAAAATTCACCCAGGATATCTTCTCGGACGCATTGGTATACATAAAGTCTGGGACCGATGCCCTAATTTCATCTTTCACCTTCTTCGCACCAACTGAGGAGACGGACGGAAACCAGGCATTTCTCCTCATGCCCATACGCTCCTTCCGTCTTTCAAAATCGTGGTCCATGGTGACACATCATGAACTCCTGACGAAAACTCATGCGATAATCCGTACGACGAAAAGGTCATCTTCTGATACTTGTAAACAAAACAGATTAGGTCTGTGTAGAAAACATACTGAAAAATAATCGAATATAATGCCTCGTCCCATCCTGAAAAGATAGCCGCATCACAATATGGCTGGCATTAGTAGAATATGAGAAACCAGGTATCTACGCCTTTCTTTTCCTGATACAAGAAAATGGCACATCGGTTCCCCCTGGAAGTGGCATCCCACCGCAAGCACAAGGTAGGTCGGCAATGCATCTCATACACCGCCAAAATCGCGATGCCAAGAAGCATATCGGAGGTACTGCCCTGAATACATGCAGCATATCCGTAAAAATCCGGTAACCAGAATCATAACCAGAGAAAGGAAGGTAAACTCTTTCCTATAAAACGAAAGCCGATATAAATCGGAATGAGATTAATCGTGACATGAAACCTAGAAAAGATCGCAATATTGTACAATTCACCCGCGATTTCGCAAAAGTATGGTCAGTCCGTTGGTCTCCGCAGTAGTCCTCCAGCGGAAACAAAGGTCTTGTAATTTAACGCCATGAGAAAACCGCCTGCAAGAACCCTGATAAGACGTTTTCCATCTCTTCTTCCAATTCATTCTTCACATTTTCCTCCATAAACTCTCTTCCATTCTACCGCTAGAATGGAAGAAGGAAAAGAAGTAAAAAGAAACAGCCTTTAGAGTCAAGCCGCTCCAGGCTAACACTTTCCCAAGGTTTTGAAAATAGGGATGAGGGATTCGAACCCCATTCGTGCGGTTTTGGAGACCGTTGCTCTACCCTTTGAACCAATCCCCCACGTCAGCACAACGTCGTTATTCTACTCTAGCTTTTTAAGATTGTCAACGCTTCCCTTATGTACGGAATTAAATGAATCTGCTGCACATCATACACCGCTCTTTGGAAGATGACAGGGTCATTACAGAATAATGTGATGTCCCTGCTGCTCGGCCTCTCATCCGCTGTTTTCCTGTCTTACCGCACGAACTTCGCTTGCCGAGCCCCACTCCTCCAAACACCACAATATCTTCCGAAACGGGAAGATTCCGGCAGGCTGGAAAGCAAAGAGAGGATGATGCGAAGTCTATCGCTTTACCGAAATGCGCGTACCGCCCGTTATGTTTATATAGTATAGCCGTCACTGAACAACTGACTCTCAAACTTCTTTCCATTACAGCAAGCAGTCGTCATTTAAACGATTACAATCCATCCCTTGTTTGCTGTCCGCCCTCGAATACTGAAACTGGTCGGCAGGCCAAGAAGTCCCTGAAATTCTCCTTACATCAGGCCTGTCATCATCCATGGCAGAAGAAAACAACAGACCCCGGTGAGGACAATGCTCTTCCGGACAGTAGAAACCTGACGGATTCTTGACTTTCTGCAAATTTCTTCCGCCTCCATTCTGAAGACAGCAATCATCTGTTGAACCAAAACGATTTTTCTGCCCATATAAAATACGGAGCTCCGTATTTCTTTTCTCCTGCAACACAATACAGCATCCAATTATGTAGTTCCATAGAATCTTCGGTCTCGGCAACATCGCTGTCTTTCGCTCACATGCCCGACAATCCCCACGGCAATACCGTTTTGGCAAGACGCAGTAAAATGCCGCACATTCTCTCGAACCTGACTGACCGATCCGGGAGAGACGGACGCCAATCGAGAAACATGGTCTGATGGAATCAATCACAAGAAATTCCGCTTGCAGTTCCGAATGCGTCTCGTAATATTTTCTACATTGCTTTCGGAAAGAAAGACATCTCTTTTCTCATCATCCTCTCTGCACGAAGCTTAATCTGCTTTTAAAGACTCCTCTCCGAAACATAGAGCACTCTTTTCTCCTGTACTTTCCCAGATAGAGACTGGAGGGAAAGAAAATAGTCGATCGCACCCTCACCACCGCAGAGAAGCAGAAGAGAACCTTTCACAATGCCTCCGCTAAGGAACTCTGTCCAACTCTGCTAAAGCCTGTTTTTCATCCTGTCTTCTTCTGCAAGCTCGATATCCTTAATTTTCTGGCTTCTGCCACTCCACTGGACACCTGGATGCCCTGGCTCTTTCTCCTCCTGTTCCGCTTTCGGCGCTTTCCAGCACGTGTTCCACCAGGATAGCGACATTGTCCAAGCCATTTTATCGTCTCATATCCACATTCTGCAGATGATTCAGATTTTATGCCATTTTCCTCTTTCTCTGTCTATCCTTATCTTCGAACAGCTGCCCACAGCAGTGCTTCTCCACTTTTATCCACCTGTAGATTGACCTTTCCTGGGTGAACTTCCTTCCAGAATCGCTTCTGAAAGAATATCCTCCACCTCCGTCTGAATCGTCCTTCAAAGGACGTGCACCGAATTTGGGATCACAGTTTTCTCACTCAAGAAAGACTTCGCCTTTTGTCCAGACTGATCTCGAGGTTCATTTCCCCTCTGCTCTTTTGATACAAATTCTTCAGCATGATTTTCCAGACTCTGCGCCATATTTTCCTTACTCATGGGACGGAAACAATAATTTCATCAATGACGAGATTCAAGAACTCCGGCTTAAACAGACGCTTCCAACTCTTCCAGTACCTTCTGTCTTCATATACGTATAGCGTCTCTATCCCGTCGATCCACGGTGGAAGAATCGAAGCCAAGTTTCTTCGGACTGACAATCTGCTCTGCAATCAACATCTCGAAGTCATGATGACAATCGTAGCTCTGTAAAAGAAAACCTTTTCGTCCCTGTGAATCCGTAATATGCCCGATCATCCAAAAACCTGTAAAGAATGTTCAGGACATCCGATGTGCAAAGCTCAATCTCATCAAAAGAATCACGGAATAAGTGATTTCGTCTTACTCAGACAACTCCCCCTCATCAATAGCTCTAGCTCACAACCGGGAGGCGAAACCGATCATCTTGGAGACACTGTATTTTTCCATACACCTGACATATCCACGCGAATCAAATTTCTGCTCGGAACCAAAGACCGCCCTCCGCTAAAGCCTTGGAAAGTTCTTGTCTTGCCCACTCCCAAGGTCGGTCCCAGAAACATAGCGATCCAATCGAGGCGTTTCTGTGATCTTTCAGTCCCACTCTGGCCTCTCTTGATCGCCTGCGCAGCGAGCATGCATCGCCTCATCCTGCCTCGATAACACGTGCATGAAGCATTTGCTCCAGCTTCTTCAGGGCTTCTCTTCGCTTTCCTGACCCACACTCAACTTTTCTGCCGGAACGCGCCCAATCGAAACGATGAGGGCGACCTGCCTCCGCTGGCTCACATGAAGTCGTTCTCCTCACCCTTGCTGCTCCACTCTTCCAGCACTTTTATCCACTCTTCTTCTGTTCCCGTTTCTTCTCTTGATGAGCGACGCTGCTTTCGAAATCTTCCGTGCGATACAATCTTCCTTCTTTCTCCCTCTCTAAAAGAAGAAGCTGCCTCTCGCAACCTTTTTATGCGGTCTTCGCGGTTCTCCGCTGCGGGTTATCCGGAGCTTGGAAGAGGCTTCATCAATCAAATCAATGGTGGCTTTATCCCGAAAGATAGCGGTCATCAATATAACGGGCACTCAACTTAACCGCCGCCAATGGCTTTTCGTCATCAATCCGCACTTTTATGTATGCTCATCATATCTCTTTATCCCGCGTAAAATAGCGATACTCTCTCTTCCGAAGGTTCACGGTCCATTTGCACGGCTGGAAACGTCTTTCCAGTGCTGCGTCTTTTCTCAATGTGTTTCCTGTACTCTTCCAGTGTGGTCGCCCTTATACTTTGAAGTTCTCCTGCTCAGTGCAGATGTGAACATCACAGGCATCCAACGCGCCCTTCCGCTCACGCTACACTGATAATCGTATGACCATCAATAACAGAAGCATCTTCATCGGCTCCTCAAGCCTGCACAACCCGTCTCGATCCGCTCTTCAAACTCTCCCATATTTCTGGGAACTTATGAACCATCGCAGAGAGATCCAGGGTGAGAAGACGCTTAATTCTAATCACTCTCGGAACATTACGTTTGCCACAATACGGTTCGCAAGTCCTTCTGTACCACGGCAGTTTTCTCCTACTCCGGGCTCTCCCACAAGACAGGGATTGTTCTTTTGTTCTACGATGGTTAATCTGATCATGCGCAGCACTTCCTCGCTCTCTTCCGACCACGCATCGAGCTTCTTCTTCGCAAGAGCAGTTAAATCTCTGGAAACTCGATCCAGCGTCGGTGTCTGCGAACCCGTCCGCTTCTTTTCTTTATCCGCTTTCTCACAAACTGGTCTCTTCCCCATAGCGGAATTCAACTGAGAATAAATCTTCTGCAGAAGCCCTCAGAGTCGTAATGATTCTCGACGCAACACAGTTTCCATCTTTTAAGATGGCAAGAAGATGCCTCCGTCCCCACCGTGCGACTTGCATCCGCTTTCTGGATTCCTGCATCGCCTGTCCAGCATCTTCGCTGGCTATGTATAGCGCGTCCGCAAACAGAGAGCTTCCCGTCCGTACTCGATAAACTTTGCAATCATTTTCCATGATTTTATCTTTCCGTCACATTGTTCAGCTTAGTACTTTTCCTGCAACGGCAGTCCCTCCTCGTCGTACCAATCCCAGCAGAATATGTTCCGTACCGATATATTGATGATGGCACTCCTCTGCAAGTCTCGATAGCAAGTTGCAGCCCTCGCGCCTGTATTGCAAATTGATTCATCCAATCACCTTATCCTTCTACTCTAATTTTAGCAGCTCTACCCATTGCAGCCCACACATGTACACCAGTAAAGCTACGAAAGATGAATGTTCTTATTTGAACAATCAGTAAACAGATGAGTAAAAGAGCAGTGAAAAGACCGCCGTTTCTCGCATGCTTCCGTCTCGAGATTTACCAGCATTGCCTTTTTACCGCTCCCACTTATCCTGTGAATACAAATCTTCAATTTCCAATTCTACTCTTTCTTACGCGCCCTCTTTCTACTCGCTCTCTTCTTTATCGGCTGCCTTTTTCCGGGAGCTCTCGGAGGATACACCTTTGCTTCCTTATCCTCCCCATTTCCTTCTTCCCTGTCTCTACTTTTAGGAAATGCTTCTGTCGCAGCCCAAGTCATCTTCCTTCTAAATCACTCACCACAAAATCGTGCTGTAAAGAAGGATCATCTTTGTCTGTTCTTCTTTTGTCTTCGTCCGCCTCTCTCTGGACGCTTCAACTCTCTCCTGTCGAGACTCCTCCACACTGGGTCGAAGTTCTATGCGTACCATCTGTCCTCCTGGAAGGCAATAATACCTTTAAACGCCTCTTCTCCTTCCAAAGAAAGCCTCAGTCCGACAAGAAGAAGCAGAGTGGAAAACGGAAAACGTAGGACAAAATAAATCTGCAAATTATACTCTTCCTACCAATTTACTTCACCGTATTTCGCAAGTAAGCCGGATACCCTTCCGCATTCTCTGCTCTTCTTCCAAGGGATCCTGAAAATAACGTTGAATGGTCTTCCTTTCAAGTCATAGCGATACTCAAGCTCCCGCATCGTTCATACCATGCCAAAACAACGTACTGACGATCCGACTCGGCTTTCCAGACCCATCCCTTGACTTGATGCCCGTCTACATCAATCGTACTTTCCAGGAGTCCGTCCGGAATTTCCCACATCGCTCCCGGGTTCATGATGGTACACTTTATCTCATGCGTAAGCTTACCCTTCATTCACGGTTTCCTTTATCTTGTCCGCCGCTTTTCCGCTGTGGTGAACTTTCGCTGGAACCTCGCGCTGCTTTCAGTAGCAGCGAGATGGCGGACCTTCGAAGAACCGACACGCGTTGTACTCAGGAGAGATTCATCCTGGGAATAGACTTCCTGCTTCTCCACACTGATGGTAAAACTTCCCTGGCGGATAAAAGCCTTGAACTGCAAAGGCATACAAGGCTGTTGTTTTCTCTGTGACTTCGCGCATTACGCACACGAACCGCACGACGTTCTGTCAACCGCATCCGTTCCGGATACAAACTGCAGTGCATTACTGTCAAGTAACGAAGGGTGCAATGATCCGCACGAGACAGCGCAACATCCGAACGCAATCATATTCAGTGTGATATTCTCTCCGACATTCCGCTAGGGTCGGAAAACTGAGCCTGACCGTCCGCCGCCAAAAACGGAAAAGAATAGATGAGCCCCAAAAGAAGACTGAAAATAAGATATTTAAATAAGTTTTCTCCCATATACACTTTTCTCCCTCTAGGATAAAGGTCCCTTTCCAACTACACATGCCCACACCGCTTTCCTCCACTTTGCGCGTTGTAGTCTGACTCGCCGCATCACTAAAATTCAACGATATTGTAATTTCTCTCATCGCCGTTCTCCGCTGCGGAAATCAACGTCTCTTTTCCTTCAATACCTGCACCTCTGCTCCGGAAACCTTGGCTTTACCGTCATGTCGCAGTCTATGGTAATGGACTTGTTCCTTTTCGGGAATCGTAAGAGAATAGTTCTGGTTTCCACCACGTTAAAAGCGGTACTCAAAGCATACCCCGATACAGTAAGACAAGTCTGATTATTTGACTTCCCTGTACTCGTCGGTATAACTGGCTCCTCTTTTCCGGCATATTCTCTATATCGGAATCGAAAAGCTTAACGTCTTTTTCTTCATTTCTGCAGTATATCGCTTTGGGAAAGTTTTGCGCCTTCCTCCGCAGCCCCCTGCACATTCGTCATATACTGATGTTTATACAATTGATCCCGGACATTCCACTTTAAATAAAAGGTATTCTGTCCCGCATTCAAATAATTTTCCGCAAAACTGCGCTCCGCCCTGAATAGACTTTTTCGAGAATTCCATAGTGCCGTAACTTCCGCTCTGCCCGGCATACCAAATCTCTGTTCAACAGCACCATTCCGTTTGCGGCGTAAGCTCCGACGTTAAAGTAATTGTATAATCCGATGCACCTGAAATGGACGACCGTTGGTTCCTTTTGCCCTGCTCCCTGTAAACTCATGGCCGCCAAAACATAAGATTCTGCTTTTGTCCCTCGCGCACGAAAGCAGAATACCGCTATAATCTATTCCGTTCAGCACTCCGTGTCGTGCTTCCTGACCGTTATCCGAAACGGACCTTCTCTCCTGGTCCCAGTCGCGGAACAATCTCCCACTCTCTTCCGTAGAAGAAACGGTACTGCTACTATCGCATCGTTTCCTGGGCAGGTGTGCATTTGTAGATGCGCTGCTGTCTCCTTCTGGTGCCCGCTATGAAACTTCCTTTTTCAGGATGCATTCAAGCCTTCCGCATTTTGTTCTTCGGGATTGTAATTAGTGGACTAAAAACTTGAAAAACGTAGGACTGTCAAAGAAATTTCTCTGGATCATGTAATAGGCCATGAGGCTCTGGAAGCACCCACCAGCTTGGTCCGTCAAATCCAGGCCAAGTCCTGTATTCAGTCATATTTTTCCATTATCCGTGGACTCCACAGAGATGGCATTTTTCATCGACTAAACTGCTTGAGTTCCTTCCATCTCTCCATCCAATACGCATTCTCAATCCAGATTGGTCTTAAACCCCGAAACTGCCAATTAGGAAACCTGCATGAAAGCGCTATGAAGTCTGTTTGCATCGATTCAGGAACCCTGCTGGTTTTAAACTGTTTTCAAAACTTTCCTCTCTGATACTCTGCACGGAAACCTAATTAAAATCCACACGCATATCCATCGCACCCTGTGCTGTCTTTTACGGATACCACGACTCACCGCTTTCATTTTTCACCGGATCGAGGACTGTCACCTCGTATTGGAAAAAAGGTTCGTCACCCCTTACTCTTTTGCATCTCGATTCCCGTACGAACATTGACAATACTCCTTTAATGGTACAGCTGTCTTTTCTCCTGCAAAGCCGTCCCTGGCACAAAAAACACAAGACAAAGCAAAAACAAAGTGGAAATTAAACGTCTAGTATAAACTCTCCCATCCTTGGAAATCTCGAGAACTAAAATAGAAAACCATATTTAATTCATCGACTGAAAATCGCATTCAGTTTTAATTTTACGTCCTACCGTCAATGGATATGAAAAGAATTCAGATAAAAGTAAAGTTCTTCCTATCAGGGTATGCTTTTATTCACTTTATCCGCATCCTTCAGAGAAACGCCAGTTTCTTTTGCACGATCACGGTAGGCAAAGTAATCCTGCCACTATAGGGAGCGCAAGACAGTACATCTTCCGGCTGCTAACCTGTTCCTTTGCTTTCCTCTTCAAGAATCTCACAGGCTGAGGGTCGATACGATTCTCGCCAGGCGGTCGGTCATCTGCTTCTCTCCTTTGAGACTCTCACCACATCCCGGATTCATCGGCTTCGCGCCGTCTTTCCGAACTCACCCGCAACAAGCCAGTGATTCAACTGCGAACCATCTTATATCGTTCTCCGCTAATTACATTCCTAACAGCCTGTGTTCCCGACAATTCTGCAGGAGGACGGCGCAACAAGAGGCGAAATCTCCGGAAATCCTTTTCTTACACGCGTACTTCTTCCAAACTTCCTGCAATTTATCGTCTTTTCCGGCCTGATGCTGGAGAAATCAGGTTGGACAACATTCCTCCCGGTACCTGATGCTTTCAGTGCCTTGACGATCACGCAGCACTGGCGGGAAAGTGTCCTGACGATGCACTCCTCCCTGTAGTTGCACGGCTGAAATGGTTAGACATCCTTGTCAACGTGCATCCAGGCGTGTCATATTCCGTCCCTTCCAGCGGCAAACCAGCACATCCGTAGAAGGCCGTGCTTAAGTTCATGGAAAAAGGAGTGGATGCCGTATCGAGTGACATCACATCCGCGCTGTCGATTGCCTTTAACAAGTCGCGGAAGCCATTCCGTTGTATAGTGGGTATGCATCTCTATCGGCAGTTTCACTTTCCTTCTTCAGCGCCGACTAATTCCGTCGCTTTACCGGGAAGAAGAAGACGACCATATCCCCAGACGCGAGCGAATCCGCAACTTGCACGCTTTCCACATCACGCGCAAGATTTCCTTCCTGACTACTCCAGAGGTGCCGCATCTCCCAAGGTATAGTACCAGGCCACTGTGCATGTCCGCCTTCTTTTTACAAGCTTTCACAAGAAGTTTTCCAGGTGCCGGACATCATTTAAACGAGTCAAATATTCGACGACATCAATTCCTTTTGGTACGGATCTCTCCACAAAGCACCACATCCAAGTGTAATGATTGTATCCGAGAATATTCTGCCCACGAAAAGCATCTGCACTTGTGTTCTTGAAATGTCTCTAAACATCCTTAAACGTTCCCTACTTGGATCCTCTTTTTCAGGAAACGAAGACAAGCATCAATGCTTGCACTGCCCCAACACCTAATTGCGTGATACCCCACCGATCCATGGTATCCAGAATCGGCCCACCAGTTCTCCTGGCATTCTAAGGTAATCAAAGATTGATGGATCTCACGGTCTCCGTGATTTTTACCAGCTAACTCCCCTTTCTATTTCACTCCAAATACAGCCATACTCCTGCCGCTACTGCTGTCCTGATGACACTTAAGAACATTCGGTCCCATTGCATGCATCAGTAAAAGTTCTGTTCTGGATCGACTTCAACTCAACTTTCGCGTGAAACCCGGGCAGCCATCGAACAGCTGACACCCCTGCCGAACCGATAAGAGGATTGATTTTATCAGATAATAATACACTGCTTTCCAGTAATACGCCTGCCGCACCAAAAGGCGATCAAACCTAAGAAAACAATCTTCGGTGTTTACATCAGAAAGCTCATGAAGTCGGTCTAACGGATAGGTTCCCAGTAAATAACGATATACATCATTGCATTGGCTGCGGTTCCTAAGCTGTCTTGCATTACACCGGACTCTTAAAATGATTCCCCAGCATAAGCATGCCCACAAGGAGCGCGCGGTCGTCGGTAAGAGCAAACTATGGTGACCACAATCGAAACAATATCTTCTCCAACTTGGAATCGACGTAACTGTTCCATTCCCACACATTATTTCCTCTTTCGTGGTCAGTGCGCGCATACGGGCGGTTGAATAATCACCCAGCACCAGATATAACTGTAGGTCACAGCGATGGGGCCAAGCAATGCAGTCTGTCCCAGTTTATTACAGAGAAAATGGACGTTTCATCTTGCTCCTCCGATGGATATCGCAGCTGCCGCTGCCCATTAGAAATCCCGTCATAAAATAGCTACAGCAGACGCTTAACCTGAATTGGCAGCAGCGCTCATAAGAAACTGATTGATTGGCAATCAACAAAGAGAAAACTGTCTGTGCGCTGACACTCAAAAATCAAGGAAGGCAAAATCATTCATCCATTCTAAAGAAATACCAGAGCAGCCTCCTGCATCATTACTTATCGAATTCTCCGACTCAACATGATGATCTCCGATATATATTGATCAAAAAGCATTCCAAAGGCAATAGGGGACCATCAGTACGGCTCAAAGCCTTTGCAATTCCTAAACAAAGGAATACCAGAGCAACCACAGAATCATCAAATAATAAGCAGGCTCAGGCTGAAGAATGCAGTTTTGTTCTTAGTAGATTTAAAAGGTCTCTACTATATTCATCTCATCCTCCTACCTATTCGTCAAGTCCAATCAAAAGTTGCGCGCTCTCCACACTGTCTCCCACTCTTCGTGGCGGACACCGACCACCGCACCGTCTTCGGCTGCCACAATGTCATTTCTTCCATTTCATCGCTTTCGAGTACAGAAGGACATTCCGCTATGCACGCGCGTCGCCCCTTTACCTTGATGGCAAGAATCTTCCCGGCATCGGTGCCGTTACCGGAATACTTCCTTCACAGGAGTCTTCCATCCTTTTTCTTCTTTTTCTGTACCGGACTTCCTCTTTGTACCGGAGTGGAATTCTGCACGAACCGCTTTTTCATCGGACTGTTACATCATAAGAAACACCATTTTACCGTAATTGCATATTCTTTCATCTTAGTCCTCTACTTCCTTCTACGAATTGAACGTACAAAACAAACCATTTTCCAAAGTTCTGATGCAGAAAAACGGATTCTTCGCCCCGCTTCTCTCTTCTTCATAGGCTTTATCACGCCATAAGAATGACACAAGAGTTCTCCGAAATGCCCTCTCTTTTTCTAAACTGAACTGCTGCCACATCATTGTTACAACGGGCTCAGTTCTTATTTTTCTCTTCTTCGTTCTTTTTATTCCGAAGGCAAGAGCCTCTTTCTCTTCCGCCCGTTTCACTTCAGCGATGGACATGCAAAAAGACTGACGATCCATGCATGAAAATCAGAACCAGAAAACGGTTCCCATCCCTAACAATCATGTTTCTGAAAAGCGGAAAGTATCTCGAAGCGTGTAAAACCGATTAAAGCTCATCTTTTAAAGCGGAATAATCGCTGTTTAATCACATGAAACAGCAAGTCCTGTTTTTCATACTGCATACAGATCAATCAGGAATAGTCTCCTTCTGTACATCGACTTTCTCTATCTCTTTAAAGGCACCTAAGTCTTTCTGCTGTTCTTAAATTGATAAAGCATTATAGAAAACTCTTCTTCGCCTTATGCGCTTCCTCAATGCTCTCTCCAGTCCTCATCGCTCGCCGCCTTCAATCTGCTGAAAAATAATTGCTGATGTTGGCCTCGATACTTTTGCTTTCAGTAGTAGCGGAGTGCTTTTCCACCTCTTTTCTTCTTACAGGAAAGAAAGAGGGAAAGGAGAAAACAGTCAGGAGAAATACGATATGTTTTAGCTCTTCCATATCCTCCACTCAAATGCTTCCATACTTTTTATGAAAATCAAAATCCGCTTTTCCAAAGAGCATATCAAACGCGGAAATCAATCTTCGTCTGGTCTCTTCCGGTAAATAACGCATCAATATATCCCAGCGGGCAGTGCACTTTCCGCTGAAGCCTTTCTCGTAAGGAACTTTTTCCTTCCTCCTGCCTTCCAAAGAAGCCTTGATAAAGGATTTGTATAGCCAACGCCCTCCATAAGGGAAATCTCGACGCAGATATGCAAAACGATCTCGCTCCCATGCCCTTTTACTTCCCAGACACGCAGCAAGGGAAACTGATGGCTTTTCACCACAGTGACTAGCGGAACGGAAGAATTGCCATAAGAGAGGAATTCCGCCATAGCCTTTCGCCATGTGTTTTTCTGTTACATAAGCAATTTCGAATCTGATACATCATAGAGGAGAAGCACCTGCAAGGAATAGTTATTACAGAAGCGAAGAAAAATCGATTCTATTTCTCGACATCTTTCCAATGCAGCGCCCCTCCATTCGTCGCACTCCACAGTCTGTCCGTTCAGATGCAGAAAAGGGTAACGGCTTCTCGCCTAGCCTCGCCATTTCAAAAATTTCTCCCTGACGGAAAAGTACAGTAAGAGGACTCTCTTTGCCTTCAAAGACTCGAAAGCCGTCTACCGCAATCGATTCAAATTATCTTCCACTTCTCCGAAAATGCGGCATCTTTCATTGTTTGCAGGAAGAAAACGAAGGCTTTTTGTACCTCCCGGAAAATTTCTTCCTCTGTCCCGGAGAAGTCAACGTTACTGACTTCTTCCTGTGCCTCTCTCGCGAAAGAATCGTCCTATTGCCCCTTTACCGCATCCGGTGCATTGATGAAAGTCTTCTTCCTTTTCCAGGAAACGGAAGTCGGATCAAGGCGGATAACACTGCCATTCCACCGCCTGCCTGCCCGAATACAATCGAGTATGGGGAATCAGTCCTTGCCTTTGCTTTCTTTTATAAATCTTGAAAGGGCGTAGAGTGCATCCGTTGCTTCTTCCAATCGAATTCCGCTGGAACCAGGAGTTCCACAACCGGTCGCTCCCATTTTCATCGCCATATCATAAAGACGCAGCAATCCTTCCGTGCATCTCTCATTGAACCGGACAAAATCTCCTGTCTTCCGCATAAATATAGACCGGTTTTACCTGAAATACTTCCGCATAACCGCAGATAACGCCATCCGTCTCCGCTTTCCTTCTTCTCTGACAAAGTCCGTACTGCGACTTCTGACTAAAGCACCCAGTTCTGCAAAGCTCTGTACGTCCAGCAATGCCTCAATCACGACTTCTTGCCTTCGAACTATGCTCGTTCATCTTCCTCCTCCATTTCTACCTATGGTTCAGCGTACAATCCTTAAACATTTTAAACGATTGAATAGTTGAGTTCAAGAGATTTTTAAGCTGCTTTAAGATACGCTTTTTAAAAGCTTTCTTCTGCCTTTTCTTCAACTGCGATAACGAAGTCCTTTAGGATAAAGATTGCGTAGTTTCTCATTCACGATAATATCCAAATCCCAGCGGAATCCCGTCACAATATACAATGCCGAGACCGGTTGATTCTCCTCTTGTGGAGGTATAAAGAAACTGCATTCCTCCCGCTCTACATGAATTTCCTGTCCCTGAGAGATAGGCATCCACTCTTTCCTCCCTCTCTTTAGATAAATACATACTTAAATTGTATTTTGTCTCCGGCTTACACGCGGAAAAGAACAGGAAAAGACGTCTCAAATGAAGCGCATGACTCAGGCCGTGGCTGTACTCCCATCCCGTTTTTCCTTCTTCAAAAGCACGTACGCCTAAACGAAACAGCTTTAGACGAGAAAAAGGGTTCCAAACCGTTGCTATATATAAAAATAGATTTATTTTTCCGAGAATGAATACGCCTCTTTAGTCGTCCGTTCCAGATCCTTTCCTGCTTTTTGAAATGGCATCATGCCCTTCTCTCTACTGTTATGAAGAGAAGAGTTTCTTCTCTCCTTCAAACTGTAATCCGGGTTTCTCCTTGAGAATCCAGTCCCGCATTTCTTCGTCCTCTAAAGGCGGCAAACGTGCAGGTGGAGTAACAGAGCTCTCCCTTCCCGAAGCATCTGAAAAGCGGATTCCAGAATGTCTCTGTCTCTCCGCACATTTCTCCACCAACAAAGGAGACCAGTCTTTTACCGCTTCTTCACTCTTTTCGGAACATCCCCTCTCCGGAACAGAGGGTCATCCACCAGGATTCTGGAAAAATAAGAGGGAAAAATTTTCAGCAAGGGATGCCGGAGTCTCATTTACAACGGCAAGATTGCACAGCCATTCTTTTCCAGCATTTTGAGATAGAATCCTGGCTCTTTCTCCAACATACTCGTTAGAGAGTAAAACTCCCTTCTTCCTCGGAAAGGAGATCTGCACCTGTAAACTTTTCCACCGGGACTGGCACAGAGATCCAGGCAGCGATCAAGGGGCGAATCTCCATCCGTGGTACCACCGCCATGGCAGAGGTCTGAATATAGTAGAGTCCGCCTTCATGGTATGGGTCTTTTCCAATGGAAATACCGCTTTCTCGAAGTTCCTCTTCCTCCACATAAAACTCTCTTTGTTCTTCTTCCCTCTCCTCTGAAAAAGACCGGCTCTGAAATGCCACTCTCTTTCCATTCCTGAAACGAGAACCTTCCTTTTCCGCCTCCTCTACTCGATTGACACGGATTCCTCTCTTCGGCATTTCGAAAAAGAGTGCAGGAAAAGCACTGCTCACTCTCTTCTTGCAGGATAGCACGCATTCTGTCCAGAAATTCTTTGGTAGTTTCCACTCTTTCCTTCTCCTATCTTCCTTCCTTTGCTTCGCACGCAATAGCACACGCACAAAAGCTGCATGATAAAACAGAGCAAAACGACATTACAAAAAGACAGTAGGCTCGTAACTCCTTCCAGGGCGGAGAGCATGCCGTCATCAAGCACCGTAATGACGCAAAGCAGCATCCCTACCGGTAAAGCCAGAACCATCCCGGAAAGGCTGTAAAAACTTATAGCCCAAAAATAAAAAGAGCAATGCCAGAAGAGGAGGCAAACCGATGGCATCCCCAATAATTTCTCAGTTGTAAAAACTGTCGAATAATCTGACTCATGACATATAATAGGGCGAGCGCAAAAAGAAAAAGAAACTGCCCTTTTAATACCATAGCATCCACGCCACATGATAAATCCCCACGCCGAAAACCGGTAAAGCATCTAAAAAGCAGTGAGAAAAGCCAGGAGCACAGCATAAGGAACTTTCAAAAAGACTGGAACCCGATTGCCAGCAATAAGAACACGCAGAACATAATTTCAAACTGTGCCAGAATATAGCCCCTTAAAATCTTCTTTCCATCTTCTCGCAACAATGTGCCGTAATGTCGGAAACTCTCCGAAGGAGGGTCTTTAAAATGGAAGCAATTTCCTCCATCTTTTGACAAAAGAAAGAGCTGAAAGAAAAGTCAGGACAAAATAAAGAAGCAGTTCCGGCAGACCACTCACAAAATGAAGAGAAAAAACGAAGCGCAGGGATGACCAATTCTTTCAAAATACTCTTTCCCATATTGCCAAGTTTTTCTCGGAAGATCCGAAAGATGACTTTTGTATCGCTCCCGGAAGCAACGTTCTTAATTTTCTAAAGTAATAAAAGCGCTTTCCTGTAAAGAGAAGGCACGCGGGAATCCTGCCATTTTTTCGTTACAAAAGGAATCTCAGTAAAAGCAAAAGATAAACCAGTCCTGCTAAAAGAAGAAAAAGGGACAAGATGACAAACAGGGAAAGAGCTCCTTCTTTAGAAAAGGGAAAGGCGCGATGAAGAGCCGGATAAACGGCTCTAGCATCACAGCGAGCACGCCCCTAGCACAAACGGTCAAAAACACAAAAGAAGCTTCGGCAGGAAAAGTACCTATCGCTGTCAAGGCGACGGAAAACAGATTCTATATAAGAGTAAGACGATTCTTTTCATGCTCTCTTCCTCCTCGTTCTCCAGTCCCATAGTATAGCAAAGAAGAGACAGACGCTAAAGTAGAAAATGCTGAGGCATTGGAAAACCAGGTTGTAAAGAAAGAAAAGAGAAGATAAAAAGCAAATTGGGCATGGATAAGAAGAATAAAAGGGATTCTCCTTCTTTGAAAACGTCTCATAACAGCGCTGCGATTCCGCCTAAAAATCGCAGAAAAATACGGAAACCCCTATCAGTCCGAAATCATAATACGCATCATAAAGAAGGGTTAAGGTACTAAGCTCTTTTTGGTCAAATAAAGAGGATAGCTAAGCGGTACTTTCTGAAGAATTTTAATCCGCTTAACGTAAAGAAAGGATATGCCATCCGAAAACCATAGGAATGTTTGATTATTTTCTTCGTTAAAAGATTAAGATTCTCAAAATTATTACTACGTACATATACGGTTGAACGAAAATAGGCATATTCTCTATCTTACATTGAAAATACCCAAGAGATAAGAAACAGAGTGCGCTCTTTTTCATGGTAAGAAGAACGTAGCTATGATTAGGAAGAGAAACAGAGCTTCTTTTTCTATGCGATATCCTCTAAAGAAGGGTAAAGACAAACAGTACAATAGAGATAAGTTGAAAACGGGAAAGCAGGAGAATCGGTAAAAGAAGGGAAAGCGAAAAGCCACCAAGCTAAAGGCATGAATCTTCTTTTCCATCTTCGTTAAATAGGCGATGAGGGACGGAACCAGAACAAAAACAGTGGTAAAATAATGCAGCCCTTTTAAGTGAAAAGCCGAGTAAGCATGGGGCGTGTGTGTCGTAAAAAGGGGAATATACCGTAGCACAGACGCTTCCACCAGAAAGGAGAGCAAAGAAATGACAAGAAGAACTGAAATAAACCGCTTTAATACGACGATGTCTTTTCCTCTTTCTTCTGAACCTTTACTACCGTATCTTTCCGCATAAGAGCGAAAGAAATGATAGACGAAGTAAAAAGAAAAATAGGAAAACAGAGACAGCCACATCTCCCCGTCCAGTTGGATGAAAGAGTGCTCAGTTGCGGACTGCGATTCTCTCTCCCAGAATGCCTAGCGCAAAAGTCCGGTGAGCGGAAGCGCCGTTTGCTCTCTCTTTCTTCCGTAAGAAAGAGGAAGAAAGCCAAGGAAAGAAAAAGGATGGAGGAAAGGACGGAAAACCCGGCTATTTTACAACGATACGCTACATAATAAATCACACTGTATAAGATAAGTACTTTAACCGTCTTCATCCGCGTCTTCTCTCTTTATTCCTTCCTCTCACAACAGTCTAATGGCTTCTTCACCGATTTCTTCTCCGACTTATTCGCCGCCTTACTTTCTGTATTGGTCTTTTCCGCTTGCGGACTTGTTCTCCCCGGAAGATCCGCCCGCTTTACTTTCCTCGCTGGATTTCTCTCTTTGCTTTCCTCCGTAGAACTCTCTGCTGTGGACTCCGTCTTGACCTCCGTGTCCTTCACGCTCTCCTGTTTTTCTCCTCCGACTTCTGTGTTTCTTCATTTTTCTTCAACTTCACAATAACCGTGATATTCTTATTCGGCTCCGTAAGGAAACCCCTTCGAAGAAAATCCTCAATCGGATATTCTTTTGATATCCGATTGTGCAGAGGAGACATCGATAGCCGGTAAAGAAAGGCTGTTTAGAGAATCGAGAGACTCTCATCCGGAAACCGGAATACTGGCTGGCGATACCTCAACTTTCTCGACACTGTATCCGTTTTGCGGTGTTCCGGTCGTCATCGCACTGACCCGTAAGTCTTTTTCTTGTTCACTACTACCGTATAATCACTGTTTTCCTGAGAAAGCGATACATTTTCCAGAGAACCGATGGTTTTTCCATTCGCATCATAAAAACCGCTTTTTCCGTACCGCTGGTATTCTGATGCAAACCGTTCACATTCACTAAGATTCCGATGAAGAAATACGCCCTGACGGAAGACTCCTGACCTGTTACATAAATCGTCTCGGCTCAGCATGAATCGAAGAAACCAGATATCCATCCTGCTCTTTTTCCCCCTTCTATGGGTTGTTAAGCTGAACTTTAATTTGCAAATCTTCCACATTGACCCGTACCACGGACGGCTTTGCTACAATATCCTGAATCTGTCCGCTGTTCTCCGCGTTCTTTAGCTCCACATAAACAGGAACCGAACCGGTAATCGAATAGTCATTCAAAATCGATATAGGCATTGAAATCGGATGCCTGCACGGAAGATGCTCTATTACTTCTCACTGTATAGGAAACGGTAATGGTGTCTCGATCCACTTTCCCATGTTTTATTTTTCCCGCCGAAAAACATCCTGATGCAGAATATGCACATTCACGTTTGCCGACTCTTCTGCTCCGGATTGGACACGTTGAAAAACAATGAGCCAAAGCAGAAGCGCAAGGCAACACACTGAACAACTTTAATGCAAGATTGTCTTTTTATATTTCATTCCTCATCCTTCTTTCTTTTCCTTCAAAAAGAAGAGGGGCTAAAAATCTTCTTCCTCTGCTCTTTTTGTCTCTTCTGCGGAAGATAGAGTGCCAGATCTTCCGGATCCTTCACCTTATTTAATTCTTCTGCACGGCAACGGAAATTCTCCTCGTCTTCGGAAACCACAAGCGTAATGGAATCCGTATTTTCAGAAATGCCGAGAGCCGCTCTGTGCCTTGTCCCGTATGCCTTTGAAATCTCCGCATCGGACAAAGGTAGTAGCAAAAGCGGAAGAAACCCTTCCGTTTGCAATCACCACAGCTCCGTCATGCAGGGGAGTATTCTTTTCAAAGATATTGATTAAAGGGCAGCTGCAACGATTCCGTCAACATAAATACCGGTCTTTTTCTATTTCCTCCAGACTCTGCTCCTGCTCAAGGACAATCAATGCACCGGTCTTTATTCTCGGACATCACGCTGCAAGCCGCGATTAACTCCTGGTTAATGTGGATATCGGAAGAAATATCCTTTTCCCCGAAACGAGATGATTAAGTTTTTGGAGCGAGCTGTTCCAAGGCTTTACGAAGTTCCGGGTTGAAAGATAACGACAAGGGCGATAATCGCTGCTAGAAAGTCGTTCAATTAACCATACAATGGTTGTTAAATGCAAAAATACGGCAAAAGCGGTGAATAAAATGATAATCAGAATTCCTTTAAGAAGCTGCCAGGCTTTTTGTATTTTTGAATCCATAAAAGAATGACATAAATCAGAGCCGATAAAATCGCAATCTCCAATATGCCTGAAAAGCTGACAGAGGGAAGTAAACTAATCCATCCCCTCAATTTTGAAATGAAATTCACCACTTTCTCCCTTCTACTTCTAAAACCACTTTATCCTTTTTCTTCGGAACCGCCTTCACATGATAATAATAGCGTTCATCTTCAAATTGTACAAACTCTGTCCCTCTGTAGTCCGCATCATGCAAAAGAACAGAAAAACAGCGCAAGAACGGCAGACAACAAATAAGACAAGAACAGGGAAAACAGGGGAAGCCGCAAAGACAGAACAGGACCTAAGATAAAAGTACAGGCTTCCACCGCCAAACCTGCCATGAGCGAAATCTCAAATGCATAAGAGAATTGAAAATTTCGAATAATATAAATAGAAAGCGCGCCAGGCAGAGTACCATCAGCATCAGAAACATTTCCTTATTCTTCAAAAAGGCGTAAAAGTCTTGGAAAGGCTATCCAGTTGTTCCATCAGATCCGCACTCGTAGAAAATTGCTTCTTATTGTCCCGAATAAACTGCAAAAATAATATACCAGAATACCGATATCGAGAGACAAGAATGCCGTCATCCCCATAGACATCCCGATCAGCAGCGGCACGAAAGAACGGTAAATGAAAATAAAACAGAGCGGCACCAACGCAATAAGGACAGCATAGCGGTTTCTAAAACTACTTTGCAAAAGAAAGACAAAAAACAAAAATACCGTACCAAGCCCCAGCAAAAGATAGGACAGCGTATAAAAGTAGTAGCAGGTAGAGTGCACCGAGACAGGGAACAAAAGAAAAGGAAGAGAAAGGAGTCCCATGCTTAGGGATGAAAAGCGGATTCTCCAGTCTTCCGCTCCATACGAAAGAACTGGCTCAGAAATGCAAGAAGAAGAATGACAAAAAGAGCGAAAAATCGGTACCATCCAGTAATCATTCTCTCCATAGACTTTCTATTCTGTTTCTGTACTGCCGTAAAGTATCCATCTCTTCTCCCTACTCGTCCTAACCAGTCTTCCGTATCCAGCCAATCCTTTGCTTCCAGCCCTCTCCTTCTTTATGCATCTGCAATACAATATCCTGCACTCTTTTTACTATGTGGTACTTCTTTTACCATGCTGCACTTCTTTTTAGCAAGCGGTACTTCTTTCTTACCATGCTGCAATTCTTTTTGGCGGGCTGCACCTGCATACTCTGCAAGGTTTTTCCGTTTATCCGAAGAACGGTTCAAATTGGTCTCCGGCATTTCCGCCTTCTTTCCGCAGTCCTGGATAAAGAAAGAATCTCTTCCAACTGTTCTTCATATACTTTTCTTTCCTCCAACGCTTTCTCATAGTAAAATAGGAGGAAAAGAGGAAAATCATGAGAAAGATAACCAGACAAAGTAAATAAAGTAAAACCGTCTTTCTGCCAAGCTGCATCAAAAACAAAAACTCATTTTCTGTAGTAAATCTTCTCCTGCAAAAGGAAATACATCATAAAAGAAGCAAAAATATCGCCGCATAGCGAATGACACCTTGCAAAAATACAGTTGGAAATAAAAATCCTCCCTGTAAAACTTGGTAATGGCGACCGTCTCTTCCCTTATGCTTTTTCAAACATTGCCAACTTCGTCATGGCAACGATCTTCTCTTTTTAAACATCAATACCCTCTGCACTTCTCGCGCGTTCAGCATAGGAGAACTCTGGGAACTCTCCGACCACCGAGTCAAAAGTTCTGGCTGGCTTCCGTCGTATTTCCCATGCTCTGCTGCAATCTGGCATAGCAGGAACAGATTCTCCGCCTCTCTTCGAATCTTGACGCTCCAGGTAAAATACTGTAGTGCTTTCATCCGTTTTTGCTGCATTCCATGCGGCAGTTCCCATTTCCTGTAAGCGAAGATACATTCCCTTCCATCTGTGACTTCACCGTATTCAACATATTCTGTAAGCTGCTGTCGGTAATCGAACTTTGATCGAGCTTCGTATAGGCTTTCCGCCGCGGCAAGAATATTCCGGTTGATAAAGCGTTATTGATGTTTACAAGACTCTGGTACTGTGCCATAAAGGAAGCGTTTTGATTCTCATAGCGATCCAGGTTTGCTTTGGCATCATCATAGCTTTTCTGTAACTTGCTCTTCTCTTCCTCGACATTGCTCAGCTTCTGATTCGCCGCATCCAGCTTCTCCGTATACGCAATCAACTCCTGATTATTTTTAGCGTTTGCACTGCGTATTCCTGCCGGAAGCATCAAAAGATAAAATACGAAAAGACCAATACCGGTACCGAGTAATAAAAGAAGAGAGACGGACCACGGAGAAAGCTGCCTGATTTCCTGCGGCATCATAACATCATCATCCGTCATCTTACGGTGAGAAAAAACATTCTTTAACTTGCTCTGCTCAATCTCCGCTCTGCCGGTATTCTTCTTTACCAAATCCATGAGCACGAGGGCCTTCGGGTTATTTCTATCAATCTTTAAAACTAGGTAAAGACTCTTCCTAGCCTTTAATCCAGTCTCCTCTATCCATATATGAAGAGCTAGTAAAATATGTGCTTTCACATAGTTCGGACTATCCGAAAATCACCTGATTCAATTGGAAGACGGCAAGATCCTTATTGTTATGTTGGCATAATCCAGCGCTTGATTGAAGCGCTTCACATTATCGGAGCAGATACGGAGAATGGCAGGCTTTTCTTTGAATTTCATCCAGATAATAATCCGCCGGATTCTCCTCCGGAAGCAGATTCATACTGATGACCCACTGCACCAGTGCATCCGCCACCTCACCCATTTCAAAGAAAATAAGTCCCAGAAGATTTCTTGCTTCTCTTTGATACTTATCGTAATGCAACGCTTTTTAAGAAGTTCCGCCGCACCGCTTAGATCCCGAAGTTTCGCCCTCTCGAGTCCTAAATTGTAATAGCAATTGCTATTCGTTCGAGTGTGACGTCATATTTCATTGGGCATTTCTTCTTCAAGGCATCTTCCAACAACTGTGTCATCAAGTCATTCATATCTGTAAGATCCACTTTCAGAATGGCGTCTTCTAACTGATCCACATCCAAACTTGGCTTGAATCTTTGAATTTCTTCTTCAAAGTCTATCATACCGCTCCTTTTAATGAATATACCCTACCCTATTTATATATGAACAAACTGTGAAACTCTATTGACTAGCTCTACGCTATCCGATAAACTCCATAAATTATTTACGGTTGCTGCACATCCATGAATTCTAGCATAAGTTATATAGGCATTCAAGCAAGGGAGAATGGGAAATATGGAAAGTTTTATTACGTTTTTACGCAATTTTTAGGAAACATCTATCAAAAGAAGGGTTATCTTCCTGATTTCCGTTTTCCCCTGTACTCGAATTAAGAGGCGGCTTAATCGCCGCCTCTCTCTCGAAGGTTCCCTTCTTAAAGGGACTCTTGATTTCTAATTGGGGAACGTTCTTCCGATCCCCTTTGTTCTCCTGTTTCCAAAAATAGTTACTTTGCTGGAAAAATTCTCATGCTAAAACCGCTGGCAGGATGGTTTTCGAGAGAAGGTGGATAAAAATATATATAGAAAAATATGACTTTTTGGGACTTGCTCTCTTTGTCGGAATTCTATCCCCGGAACTGGCGCATGGACCGGCGCAATGGTTGCCAGCCTTCTCAAAATGAATCGAAAAATCTATTCTGCCATATTCCTCGGCATTCTACTGGCCAGTTTGATTATGTCCGTCTTAAGTTACGGAATTTTTGGCAAGTGTGGTGGCTCTAAGCCTTTAAGCTTCGGAACCCGAAAAGCCTTGACAGTAAGCTTCATTACTTCGTCTGCCCGTAATAGGCGTTCGCTCCATGCTTTTCTGAAAATAATGCTTGTCCTGTAATGCCTTCGGAGCAGCTCCACATGCGGATTGATGGCTTCCGTCCGATAAGCCATCTTCGCCACTTCTTCCGTAACCACGGCATTGTGCATGGTTTCTTCCGCGTCCTTTCCCCAGGAAAAATACGCCATGATACTGACAAAGCGCTGACGGAACCGCCAGCGATCTTTCTGCATTCTTTCAAACTCCGAAACAATCAAACGCCCCTGTATTAGTTTCTATGCTTTTTGATTTCCTCTGTCAAAGACAACGCAGGCAGGGAATCTCTCCGTAAAAATAGTCGGCATGCGTAGTGCCGTAACAGGGAATGCTCCTTCCGGCCTGCGCCCAACTTGTAGCATAGGGAGAATGCGTATGCACGATTCCTCCTACATCATCTTTAAATTTTTATAGATTTCGATATGGGTTTTCGTATCGGAGGAGGGATTCCACTTTCCTCTATCTTATTGCCTCCAACCATCACGACCATATCTTCCTTGGTCATACCTGTCATAGCTGACTCCACTGGGTTTGATGATAAAATAGCCGCTTTTTCTATCGATTGCACTGACATTTCCCCAGGTAAAAGTAACCAAGCCGTACTTTGGAAGCAAAATATTGGCTTCGTATACTTCTTTCTTTAACTCTTCGAGCATCCATAGCCTCCTCTATTCCTATAGCATTTTAAAAATCACAGTATTTCTATCGGCAGGAATTTCTATTTATAGCACAGGCTTAGCTTTATCGTATACATTGCGATTTCGTTTATCTCCCGGTTCGCCGCAATAACAATATCTTCTCCTGCAGCATTTTTAAAGTGCATTGCATTCGCACAACCGCTGTTTCGATCGAGAAAAATCCGTTCTGTAATTTCCTTCTTTTTCATCCCAACGAATCAGAATCGTATCTCTGGTTCCCTTTCTCCAACCGACAATCCAAGCTGGCTTCCCCTGAATTTCCTCAGGAAAAGTAGCATGAAGCATCTCCGTATCCGCCTCTTTTGCAGGATACTTCCACTGCAGTACATACTTTCCGTCCGCGTCCTCATGGTAAATCGTGAGAGTTTCATGAAAGGGCGCACACAGCCGAGCTCCATTTTTCCGTCCCTGTCAAAGTCCAAAAAGAATCGAATCACTGGAAGGAAGAGAATGAACCGTTTCACTTGCCATTCCGCCCCCAATACCGCCGGAGGAACAAAGAGATACGTTCCCTCTTCACACGCTACGACTCCCTGTTTCAAACCCCCATCCTTCCACTTGAAAACCATGGTTTTTCAGCATTTCATCCTTACAAAGTCAGCTCCAGATTCTTATCTCCATGAACATTGTGCCAAATCTTTCGGAAGATGCGCACCGAAACAGGCTCCTTTTCTACTCCAGTCATCCTTAAAAAGAATGTCCGGTCTTCAAGCAACATACCAGAAGATACCGTTCTCCTCCCTTTCCAAAAATTCCGAAACGATGGACGAAAGGAGCCTTGCACAAGGGTAAAAGGATTCCCATCCGCCTTCCTTCTTCGGCTCCACAAGATCACTCATGTCCAATCCGTCATTCGGAGAATAAAATCTTCTGGTGGCCAAAAAGATTCCATCCGTTCCCGGAACCTCCGCCATGGTCATAACCCACCGAGGGCCATCCCAAACCTGTTCCATTAATTCACCGGACTCCTGAAATAAATAGCAGGATCCTGCTTTTCCGCCGCCACCAAAAAGCAATGTTCTCCTGGTAAGAAAGCTCCGCCAAAGAATAACACTTATTTAACTCTCCAATACGCTTTTTTCCACCTTCATCTTTTCTCCCGCTTACTTTTCTATCTTTCCGCCTGTCCATCCAAAATGCCCCGCATCATCCGATTTGCAAAAAGAATATCTTCTTTCCAGCTCATTTTTCCGACATCCCACATCTCCGTTACATATCTTCTGATTCCCAAATCCCAGGCCTTCCGAATCACTGCGGAAAGTCCACATGCCCTTTTGTAAAAAGGAATTTCCCGAAAAAGCCCGGGCAGGGTTTCTTTTAAATGGAGTGCAATGATATGTCCTCTTCCCTTTTCCAAATCTCTTCAACCGTGTTCCTGTAAGACAATGCCGCATTGGTTAGATTCCCTACATCAGGATAAACCCCCAAAAAGGACTGTCTATCTCTGCGAACATAGTGCATCGCTTTTCTCCGTTGTATTCATAAACCTCCGTTTCCATGGTTTCAAAGCCGAGAAGAATCCTCTTTCCGATGCCATAGCAGAGGCTCTCCTCAGGTTCTCGCGAAACCGCCTGATTGTTTCTTCACTGCTCTTCCTCATAGTAAACATCATATCCCGCAAGTTGAATAATGCGTATCCCCAGATCATCCGCAAGACGGACCGCTTTCTCCATCATCTCCATGCTTCTTTCCCTCGTCCGCATGTCACCGGACCCAAAGGGATACTTTCTGTGTCCGGACAAACACATGCTCCTTATCGGCAAACCGCTGTCTTGCATACAACAAAGCATCTCTCTTCTTTCTCTGTCGGTCCAATCCAGACGGGCAAGTTTTCTCCTCCGTCTCATCAATACTGATTTCCAGATAATCATAACCGCATTCTCTTGCACACTCCAACTTTTCTTTCCAGCTCATCTCCTTCGGAATCGCCTTCTCATACAAGCCTATTGCATAGTTTTTCATACTTCCCCTTTCCGTCGCATCATTGTAATCAAAGAAATGGAATATATTAATCGAACATATAACAACCATATATAGATTTTCTTTTGCATTTCTTTATTTAGATAAATTGAATAATTTGACAACAAATTATCTATTTCATTTTTCTGATTCTATATCATTGAACTCTATATTTCAAGCCATTTTAAAAGATTTTTTTCTGTTTTTATAGTCAAAAATATTTTCGTCAACTGCACAATTACTATTTCATTCATTCACATAATCGCTATTTTTATGCAATGTTAATCCTTATTTTATGGCATTTTTCAATATTCGCATTTTTGTCCTATAAAATCCATTTACGAACATATAAGTTCATCTTCGAACATATAATTGAATTTATATAATTGTTTTATCTTCCCTTTATCTTATGATGAACACAGAAAATTATCTGTGCGTACGAAAAACAAGACAAAATCTATATTTAATTTTTGAAACAGTTAGGAGGTTTTTATGGCAAACATCGCTGAAACGACACGCGATAGTTGGATTAAAAATACCTTTCCGGAATGGGGTACCCTGGTTGGTGGAAGACATCGAAAGGGAAATTGTCCCGACGGCAGGTCGCCATGTGGTGGCTCGGTTGTACCGGTATCTGGTTCAAAACGCCGAAAACACAAATATAACCATTGATCTCTGGTGCGGTAACGGAAAAAGAACCTCATGGAGACAATAAAATGAAGCCGGGCATCAGATGGCAAATATGTGCGGAGGAAGGCTGATGCAACTGAACCTTCGAATGTTCCTTCGCGATCGACCCCTTCGCCTTTTAAGAAAGTGGATGCCGTCCTCGCCACCCATTATCATCAGATCATATGTCCATCGAGTGGGCTGCACACGTCGTGAATAGCGGCATGACTACAGAAGACGAAAACGGAAAACAAATTCCCCGTCCCCTTTATCGGTCCTCTGAAGTCTGTCGAAATATGGAGAAAAATGGGGTGTTCCCGAAGATCGTTTAAGAGTCGTAAAACCGGGAGATACCATCAAACTGAAGGACATCGAAATCGTCTGCCCTAGACAGCTTCGACAGAACCTGCATCGTTACGACCGACTCCACGGGGAAGACCGCGAAGAGCTAAGCGGAATCTGCCCAAGCGACATGGACGATAAGGCAGTAAACTACCTTGTAAAAACGCCGGGAGGAAATATTTATCATTCAGGAGACTCTCACTTCCATTTACTTTGCAAACACGGCAAAGATTTTGATATTGATGTCGCCTTTGCCTCCTTCGGTGAAAAATCCGATTGGGATGCAGGATAAAATGACTTCCGTAGATGTGCTTCGTATGGCGGAAAATCTGCTGCAAAGTCGTTGTTCCCATCCACTGGGATGTATGGACCAACTTTCAGGCTGACTGCGAGGAAATCAAACTGCTTTTACGACTTTAAAAAGACCGGAAATGAATATGGCTTCCATCCCTTCTTCTGGCAAGTAGGCGGAAAAATACGTTTACCCTAGAGACAAGGAAAAACATACTTCCACCACCGTAGAGGCTTTGAAGACTGCTTCGAGCATCCGCAGAACATCCCCTTCCGTTCCTGTTTATAAAGAGAGGGATTGCCATGTCAAAAATATTGGAAAAATTATCGAAAAACACTTTGCCTTTCTGCACGACCAAGATCTGTCCTGGCAGGAAGCGGTTCGTCTGAGTACCCTTCCTTTGGTAGAAGACGGAAGTGTAAGCAGGACTACTATAAACAGATTGTGGAATGCATCGAAAACACGGTCCTTATGTCGTATTGGAACATAACATTGCGATGCCCCACACCACGGAGAATGCGGAAGGCGCTTACAAAACCGCGGTAGGCCTTTTGATTTGTGACCATAAAATTGATTTCGGAACGGATGAGGATGGCGAAAAAGAAAGAAGCCAATCTCCTCTTTACCTCTCTGCCGTAAATATGGATGAGCACATGGAAAATATCGCAAGCTTAATGGATGTCTTTATGAATGATGCACTTATCGATGCACTGGCGACCTGTCGCAGGGAAGAGGAACTTGTAAATGTCATAAAAAGAACGAAAAACCGTCAATCTTAAGTTGAAAACAGGAGGAAAAATGGGAATTTTAAATGCAATATGGACATTCTTTGTCACTTACATTTTTGCAAAACCGCCCTATATGGTAGGTTTTTAACTTTACTGGCTACTGTTTAATGGGAAAAATGGTATGACACCTTAGCAGGAACACTGAAAGCCATCATCGGAATAGTTAATCCTCAGTGCCGGATCGGGCGGTCTTGTCACAAACTTCCGTCCCAATTCTTGCCGGATTAAAGGATCGCTTTCAATCTCACAGCAGCCGTGATCGACCCGTATTATGGACAAAATGCAGTTACAGCGGGCGTAGAGGAAGTATTCGGAAAAAGGCTTCTCCCACGTTATGACTTTGCTTCTCATCGCTTTTTATCGTAAACATTCTTCTCGTCCGTTTTAACAAAATCACAAAATGCCGTACGCTCTTTTACAACCTGATCACGTACAGGTGCAGCAGCGGCAACGGCTTACTGGCTGATTCTCTTCGCGCCTCTGCACTTCGTGAGAATCACTTTATGCTGATGGTTGTCATGTCCATTATCCCTCGGTGCATACTGGGTCGGTCGGCTCCAATCTTTACAGTAAAGCCGATGCAAGAACTTACAGAAGGAGCAGGCTTTGCCATCGCTCACCAGCAGATGTTCGGCATCCGTCTTGCATCCTGGCTCCGAAAAGCTTTTTCGGCGACAAAGGGGCAAGAAAACGGTAAAGAAGGTCGGCGACCTCGAGATGCCCGGGTTTCTTCTCTATCTTTAGCCAAAACATGGTATGTACCGCAATCCTCATGACAGTTTTCTTCGGCGCAATCATGGCTGTTATCGGAAAGCCCTTCTTCGTAGAGTCCGGTGCAACAAAAGAGACAGACAACTTTTGCTTTTATGTATTCAATACCTCTTCAATTTGCCGTATATCTTGCCATTTTACAGCTTGGCGTTCGTACTTTCGTTACCGAACTCACCCGCTTCTTTCCAGGGTATTGCGGACAAACTCTTCCGGCTTCCGTTCCGGGCGTGGACTGTGCGGTTTTGTACATGGATTCGGCGATGCAAATGCCGTCACTTTCGGCTTTCTTGCCGGTCTTACAGGGCAGATTATCGCCATTGTCACTTTAATTGCTATCGGTTCTCCAACCATCATCATCTGCGGTTTTGTACCGGTATTCTTTGATAATGCCACAATCGGTCTTGTTGCGAATGAAAAGGGTGGACTGAAAGCCTGTCTCGTTATACCATTCTTCTCAGGACTGATTCAGGTCTTCGGTGCGGCACTCATCTCCGGTTGCAGGCCTCGCAAACTACGGCGGATATCCTCGAATGTTTGACTCGGGATACGGTATGGCCTATGTTTTACGGTTGTCATGCGTTATCTTGGCTATATCGGTGTGGGAATCGTTGTCCTGGTTCTCTTGTTGATTCCACAGATTGAATACCGCATGACCCGAAGGGATATTTCCTGATTACAGAAGACTACGATGCTTATCTGGAACATAAGAAAGCGAAAGAAAGGAGCATAATATGGCTAAATTAGACGGGGAAAAGAGTACTGGCATGCTGTGCAAACGGAGCGGATCCTCTCTCATGACGGAGAAAGCAATCCAAAAAGTACTGAGCAAGTACAACATATAAATTAGGGGAACTCGGCACTGCCCCATCTCCGAAGGGACAAGCGCGGCAAAGAACTACGACATCGTCTTCTGCTCCAAGATTTTCTTCAAAAATTTTGAAAATGTCGGAGACGAAACCGTAGTCATCCCTTTAAAAACGTGATGTCCGATAAAGAAATCGAAAGCGGCACTCCGGGAAAACGGATTTTAGAATAGAATCTGATCTGTAGGAGGCGGGCAATTCTCGCCTCCCTCCTTATCTGGGTAAAAATGAAAAATAGTAAAGCCAATGTCGAAGCAAGACAACAAAATATCTTAAAGTACGTGCGAAAGCCGGAGAAGTAGACAGTCTCAGTTTGGCGAATGCCTTCGGAATCTCCCTCATGACTGTCCGCAGGGACTTATCCGAGCTGGAAGAGCGGCATCTTTAAAAACGCACGCACGGCGGAGCAAGTACCCTTGGACTATGTAAAGGGATGTAAGGCGCCCGGTAAGAACATCCAGATCTGTCGGACCTGATCTCTCGTTATGCAGCTTCTCCAATCAAAGAGAATGACCGCATCTTTGTTAACGGCAGCAAAACCGCACTAAAGATGCTGGACTTTGTTCAGGATCTTACCGTCTGCACGAACAACGGCTCGCTTTCGGAAGACACTTTCCGGATAATATCTCCATCCATATTACAGGAGGAGAACTGAAGAACCATATCCTGGTCGGTGATTTCGCCATGCGAAACATCCTGGACGTCACTGCAAACAAAAACATTCATCGGTTGCTGGGCGGTCTATGACGACGGCGCCTTTTCTACAATATTGCCAGTGAAATTGCAATCAATGAAGGATGATCAGTCGTACTAAAGAAGACCTTTATATCCTCGCAGATCACAGCAACTGCAAAGACAGGAAAAACCCAGGAAATCGTTATGGCAGTTGCATCTATGACCGAAAAGTGACCCTTATTACGGATAGTCAGGGCTGACGTAGATATTATTGCAAAACTGCGTTCTAACGGAATGGAAATCATCGTTGTTTAACCCTCGAAAGGAAGAGCAAGATATGCAGAAAGAACATTTTACCGTAAAAATGAAGAAGGTTTACACATGCGTCCGGCGAGTGTATTCAGTAAGGCTATGAGTTCCTTTTTCTTCTGATATAAACGTTCTCTTTAACGGGAAAAAAGTACAATGCCAAAAAGTGTCATGATGCTGATGAGCGCGTGTATCAAAAAGGAGCGGAAATTGAAGTGCAGTGCGAAGGGACGACGAAGAAACCGCCTTAAAAAGCGCAGGAGCTACTGGAAAATACTACAACAGGCTAACGACGAAGAAATGAAATGATTCTACGATCAGGAAAACAGAGTGAACAGAAAGTTTCGCTTATTCCCTCTATATGGAGAACATGAAGAGATACGCATGAGAAAAGGAATCTCTGCTTCCCACGGAATCGGAATCGGCAGTATCTATGTCATCGAAGAGCACGATTTACAATACAGTCCTGTTATAGTACAGGATACCGAAGCCGAACAAAAGACGTTTTACAGCGTCTTTAGAGAAATTTACAAAAACACGAGAGAGATGGCAGAGGATATCCGAAAACGGATTGGAGAAGAGGAAGCGGAAATTCTGGAAGACCATTTGGTCATGATAGAAGATCCCACCATGTCCGGCGAAATGTTGAAAATGATTGCCGCAGGGCACTGTGCGAATCCGTCAGAAGCCGTTTCCGATATGTTCATCGGAATGTTCTCCAAAAATGGAGGATGAACTCATGCAGCAACGCGCAGCGGATGTTCTCGATATCAAAATCAGTCTCCTGAAAATACTCATGAACATAGAAGAGTTCCTCTCAGAGACCTCCCTCCCGGAACCGTTCTTGTTGCAAAAGATCTCACTCCTTCCATGACTTCTCAGATTCGAAAAGAAAATGTGGCAGGCATCATTACTGAACTCGAAGGGAAGACCTCTCACTCCGCAATCCTCGCAAGAGCTCTGGAGATCCTCGCGGTACTCTCCGTACAGAATATTACGGAGACGGTAAAGAACAAAGATACCGCTATCGTGGACGGCATTGAAGGCTGTGTTTACATCAATCCCGAAGGAGATATCCTCTCCCGTTACCTTTTACAGCGAGAAGACTTTATCCGGAAACAAAGCGCTCTGGAAAACTTCATCGGAAAAGAGAGCAAAACGAAAGACGGCATTCGCTTGGAACTCTTCTGCAATATTGGCATCTGAAAGATGCCAAAAAGCAAAAAGAATGTGACGGAGAGGAATCGGCCTTTTCGGACCGAATTTCTCTTTATGGACACTAATCACGCCCCCTGGTGAAGAGGAGCAGTTTCAGGCTTATAAAGAAGCCGTGGAAACGATGGAGAAAAAGCCTGTAATCATCCGAACCCTCGATATCGGAGGAGACAAAGCTATCCCATATCTCGCCATGAAAAAGGAAGAGAATCCTTTCCTCGGCTACCGTGCCATTCGCTACTGTTTGGGAAATCCGGCGCTGTACAAGACACAGCTTCGCGCAATACTCCGCGCCAGTGCATTCGGAACGATAAAAATCATGATTCCGATGATTACCGCCGTGGAGGAACTTCGCAGCGTAAAAGTAATGATAGAGGAAATAAAAGAAGAGCTGAGCCAAGAAGAAATCCCTTATGACAAGAATATCGCTGTAGGTTGTATGATAGAAACTCCTTCCGCAGCAAGAATTGCCGATATTCTTGCAGAAGAATCCGACTTTTTCTCCATCGGAACAAATGATTTAACGCAGTACACGATGTGTGTAGATCGGGGAAACAGTGACGTAGCTCTCTATTCCCCTTTCCAACCTTCCGTACTGCGCCTTATCCGGGATATCATCTGCGCAGGCGTCTCGGCGGGAATTCCTGTTGGAATGTGGAGAAGCGGCATCCGATCCCCATGCTTATTCCTCTCCTCTCTTTTCGACTTACAGGAATTCAGTGTGAATCCTGTACTCCTCCTGAACACGAGAAGTGTGCTCTCCAAATGGAGTAAGAAAGAAGCGGACACGCTCACGGAAGAAGTGATGCAACTCCGTACAGAATCGGAAATCGTGGAAAAGTTGCGACAAGCCGTGAAGGAATAGGATTTTTCCTTTCCTATTTCATAATCTTCCAGCTTCTCGGAATCTGCTGCACTATGGCAATAGATACCGCAATGGTAAAGGCGGTAAAGAACAGATCTTAGCAAAATGCAGCGCCGCTTCCGTATTTCCCATAAAAAATAATAAATTGCCCGATACAAAACTGATTCCGGGAAGCAAGGGAATCAGACTGGTCATCAAGAAAACGGTTGCCGGACATTTCCGAAACACGGCAAAAGATACGGGAAGCCAGAAGGCAAGAAAAGCCGCTGACAAAAACCGCAATAACTTCATTGTACTGCAACTTCAAAAAGAGGATGTAATGAACCAGGTTACCGCTCCGAGCTCTCCACAGACTAAGAAATGCCTCTTTCGGACATGAAACATGATGGCAAATCCCACCGTGCCGATTCCCGCGGCAAGACTTCGAAGAAGAAGAACAGCATTGGAAATCCGGGAAATATCACGATTGCTGTAGAAATCAGGTGCATCCCGGTACCAGCATTTCCACCAAAGCGACACCGGAGGCCATAGAAACGCAAGTCAACAAAGCGCTGATGAGCAGAGTGCCTCCCGTCGCAAAATTGTTCTGACTAAATTCCCGGACGGAGTTCACGAAAGGCAACTCGGGAACCAGATCCATCATCACGCCGAGAATGATAAAAGACAGTTCTCTTCCTAAACCGAGTACAATGAGAAGATTACTGAGTAGCGCGGTCAATATACTGCCTAAAATGGTACCAAGAACTCTGGACTTAATATGATCTCTGGCATAAAGACTAAAGAGCCCTATCAGACTGCCTACCACGCCGGCACAAAAGGAATCCTGGACGGAAGTGCCTATCGCTTAGCTAAAATCCTGCCGCCCGAGAAAATAGGAAGAAAGCCTCCACTCAGGCTGTATGTGTTCTTATCCGCAATTTTTCGTAAAGAAAGAAGCAGATCTCTATGTTTTTAATGCACGGAGCATACCGTTCTGGATAACTCGTTTACCTCTTCAATCTTCTCAATATCCATCTCTTTGTCCGGAACACTGACAATCCTTGTCTCGATTCCCTCCTCCGGAACCTTCGCCGTCGCAAAGATACCGCGATTCATCACATAGGCATCCATATCCTCTATATGCATAGTCTCTGCAAGTCTATGCATGGTCTCTTCCGCACGGTATATCTCAGCGCCGCTGCTCAGAAGAATCTTTTCCCGCCAGAAGGATCGGTTCCAAAACGGTCTATACTCTTCTTTTCTTTTTCCTGCATTTCAGCCCACTCGCTCCATCCTTCGTTATTACTCTCTTCTCCCTTTTCTTTCCGCTTTACCGCTACTCTTCTTCCGCTTCTCTTTCCGGAAAGGACAAGGTCAGATTCATACTGTAAGCCATTTTTCGCTCTTCCGTGTTCTTCGGATAATCATAGTAATGCAGGAAAGGAAAAGCATCCACTTCTTCCTTCAGTTTCTCTCTATACTGCACTATCAGAAGCGGTATCTAAAGTGTCTAAGCAACCCGCCGTAAAGGACAAATTCGAATCGTCGCATACGTGTACCTGAGCATTTTTCGTACGGCATGGAAAAATAATCCGCAATATGATACATCCCGTCTTCACAGCGTGATCCGTAAAGATTTTTATAGCCGAACAGTTCTTCTCTTTCCAGAACCGAAAAAGAAACATCAGGGCAGTCCGTTAACACAACGTCCAGTACGCACGCTCCCCATGCACTGCAGAATCGGACTCTTCCACTTATACCGTCCTTTCCGTATGCGGCATCTAAATATTCCCGGGCACCCTCTTCCGCACTTTGTATTCTTTCCCCAAAAAGCATTTTCGTAGAAGAGAGCTTTCTTCCCTCTACTTTGCTCCTTTATCTTCACATCGATGATTTTTCCTTTGACGATGTCCGGATATTGTTCATTTAAAGCTTCTGCACATTGTACGAATCTCTCCAAATCCTCTTCCGCCTTCTTATCATTCTGATAATCAAAGAATAGCGTGACACTACCCGTAGCGTATTGAAACTTCTTCATTTCCTCTTCCGTAAAAATACCGTCCCCTCTTTCAACATCAGTACTTCCATGCAATTATCACTGTATTTATATTGGGGAAGGGTGCAGGCTTTCCATCCCGATCTTCTGTGTCACTTTAAAAGTGAAAACCGGATAGGCTTTCAGGCTAACATCCCAGTGCTTGGAATCCAGTTGTTTTACGGTAAAACGATCCTTCCCGTATTCTCTTGCCATCTTTTCTTCGACACTCTCCGTCGTAAGGGGATCTCCCAATATATTTCCGCAGGAAGTACAGAAAAGAAAGAGGGAAAGGAAAATCAACGAAATACCGCAAAGTCTCCGACTGATACGCATGATGAATAAAAACTGCTCTCCCTAAACGCATACCTTGCTCCTTTTTAAAGTTCGCTCTATGTCTGTCACAATGGCATGAACAGCTTCCTCTACACGTCGCAGAAAGAGGAAGAGACGGACTCTCTTCTTCTCTTTCGTCTGTTCCGGTATAAAGGGGACATGCATAAAGCCGGCAGGAATCCCGAGTTCTTGTTTCTTCACTAAATATAAAACGGAATAAAATAAATGATTACAAACAAAAGGTGCCTGCCTGTTCGATATCCGTGCGGCAAACCTTCTTTTTGATTTTCGAAAACCATAGCCTTGATGGGAAAGGGTTGAGAAATACGCATTTTCTCCATCGGAAAAATACACTGATCCTCCGGTTTATTCCCTCATTATCCGGAATCCGGGCATCATCCAGATTGATTGCAACTCTCTCCGGTGTGATTTCCGCTCTTCCTCCCGCCTGTCAATCAAAAAGCACAAAGTCCGGCTTCTCTCGATGACCTCTTTTACAAGGGAAAAGGACTTTCCGAACACGGTCGGTACTTCCAGCTTCAGGACTTCACATCCTCTATTCTGCTTTTTCACCGCTTTCACAGCCTCCCAGGAGGTTTTCTCTCCTCTCCGTCAAAAGGAGTGAAACCGGTAAGTAATATTTTCTCATCCTCTTTTCATCCTTATTAACGAACGATTTCCATAAAACAGGGAAAACTTCTTTTCAAACTATCTTGTACTGTAGCAGATAAAAGTACAAATCTATTCCTTTTTGGGTATTTCTACAATCGAGGAGCAAAGTACAAATCTATTCCTTTTTGGCATTTCTACAATCGGAGAGCAAGGATACCTTATGCCGTCTCCTTCGCTTCTTTCTCATAAGTACTGCATACTTTTGTATCTCGTACTACATGGACACTTTTTATTAAGGCGAGGACATTCGAGATAATCCTTAGACCATTAAAAGAAATCCGCCATTTCCCCAGACGAGATTCACTTTCAGTAATGCCCTACAACGATACAGAGAACCACAATTGCAGAGTAAACATACACCGCTTTTTCCAAATAAATATTCTACATTTACCGCCCGAAGAACTGCCATCCGGAGAACAGTGGAGAAAGCAAAGAAAAACAGGCAAAAAGCAACAAAGAATAGGCCGAATTGACCAAAACCGGAAACAAAAGCTCCCTGTGTAAGATTGATTCCCGTAGCACCGGATCCAAGGGTTCCGGACGTAAGAATAACAAAAACGGTCAAATTCAAAATAATGTACGTATCAATAAAAACGGATACCATGGCACAGAGCCCCTGCTCATCCGCCGTTTTCACTTTCGCTCTGGCATGGGCATGCGGTGTTGAACCCATTCCGGCTTCATTTGCAAAAAGGCCTCTAGCCACACCATAGCGAATAGCCTCTTTCACGGTAATTCCCATGGCTCCGCCCATAATCGCCTGCGGATCAAATGCACCGATCAGAATCTGCATGAAGGCCTCCGGCAGCTTTGTGATGTGCATAAAGATAAAAAGTCAAGGAACCGAGAATATAAATTCCTGCCATGATCGGCACGAGTTTCTCCAAAACACTGGCAAGTCGATTTGTTCCGCCGAAGAAGACAAATCGGCTAAAAGCGGCAACGACCGCCGTTACAATAACCGGAGAAACATGGATATCCAGAACAGCAAAAGCTTCCGCAAATGCAACACCGATGGAGTTGGACTGCACCATATTTCCCATAGATGCCGCGATAATCAGCATTATCGCAAAAAGACAGACAGAACCTTTCCACCAAGTCCCGGGAATGCCGCCCGTATATAATAGACCGGTCCGCCGGTCATTTCTCCATCTTTCTCTTCTTTATAGGTTTTGGGCAGAACCGCCTCTCCATGGTTGTCGCCATCCCGAAAAACCCGCTACCCACATCCAGAAGATAGCCCGGGCCCTCCGCCTACCAAAGCCGTTGCCGCACCGGCGAGCGCACCGGTACCGACCTGCGCCGCAATCGCCGTTGCAATCGCCTGAATGCAGACATCTCCCCGTTTTTCATGACTGCTTCCCTTCAAAAGAAAAAAGCTGCCGAATATCACTTTAAAACCTTCTCCCAGCCTTCGAAGCTGAATAAAACGAAGCTTAATCGTATAATAAATTCCCGTACCACAGAGCAAGACAATTAAGAAAAAAAGCTCCAAAGAAACTTGTTTCCCGCATCGATAAAACTTTTTACCACTTCCATCCTTCACCTATCTCACTTTCCTTATAGCACTCTTCCTTCGTTTCCTTGTATGAAGATAAATTTTTACTATACATCGCCCTGAATAAAAGCTTTTTAGAAATATTGATAGTGAATGCCAAATATTTTCCGTCAGTATGTTAAATATTTATCTTCATTCAGTATAATTTATACGGTAGTTTTATAAAAAGGCAATTTTATATAGGATAATGAAATAAATATTTTTTAAGTAAAGTAAAAATAATATAAATTTTTTTAATAGAAAGATATGAATTCTGCTGTTGAAAACGGCTCTCTTCATGAAATAAAAGCTCGCTTCCATTCTTTCCTTTTCCCCATTCCTCCTGCTCTTCCCTTTGAAAAATAAAAGAAAATTCAGTATATTTATTGCAGATTCTTAGCGCTTTTATCCTATTTCAAAAATAGTTTATAAACTGCAAAAATCCGAGTAAAAGAGCAGAAACGGCTAATGAGAGAAAGGACTCCCTTATGAGTACGGAAGAAATTGAAAATAGAGGCAGGAGGGCAAACCATGATTAAGATGCGACTGATTCGACTTTTGGAAGGAGCCGGAAAATACATTCTCTACCAGATTTTCTGGCAGTGGATTTCCTTATTGCACAGGTAGTGATCGTCTGGAACATTGCCCATCTTATGGAAAAATACCTGGAAGCATAGTCTCAGTCCAAAGAGTATCCTGCTCCTCTAACAGTGGTAATCCTTGGTCTTCGCTTTCGCTTTCTTTGCGACCGCCTCTATACAAAAGCAAGCTTCCAAGCCAGTTCGGACGTAAAACGTATCCTCAGAAATAAAATTTATCAGAAGATGCTTTCCTTAGGTCCTTCCTACAGAGAAAGAGTAAACAGTGCAGAGATTGTAGCAAATGGCAGGGGAAGGGGTGGAACAGCTGCAAACCTATTTCGGACGCTACTTGAGTCAATTCTTTTATGCTCTTTTGGCTCCCCTTACCCTATTTCTCATCTTATCCCGGATTGAACTGCAAACTGCCTTACTGCTCCTTCTGGCAGTGCCCCTGATTCCCATCGTGATCATGTTGGTAATGCTTGTTGCAAAAAAATTGCTCGGACATTACTTTGCCATCTACTACGGCTTAGGCGACAGCTTTTTGGAAAAATTACAGGGTATGACCACTTTTGAAAAATTTATCAGGCGGATCAGGTCGCGGCGGAGGATATGGACAGAGAAGCCGAACGTTTTCGTAAAATCACCATGAAAGTCCTTTCCATGCAGTTAAACAGCACCTCCATTATGGACATCATTGCTTATGGAGGTGCTGCCGTCGGTATCCTCTCCGCCCTTCAACATTTTTTTCTGAAGGAAGCATCAGTATTTCCGGCGTTTTTATCATTATCCTATTGGCGGCGGAATTTTTCTTACCCATGCGCCTTTTAGGCAGTTTTTTCCATATCGGTATGAACGGGATGAAAGCCGGTGACAAGATCTTTGCCTTCCTGGATTTACCGGAGGCAGAAGAAGAAGTAAAGTTTTGGAAGCGGAAAAAGCTGACATTTCCATAGAAAAATCTCAGCTTTTTGCCCTATGAAGAAACCGGCAAATCCTGCATTCTGTAAATGTAGAAATCCCTGCCCACTCCTTCGTTTCTCTGGTCGGTGTATCCGGCTCCGGAAAAATCCACATTGCCGGAATCCCTATGGGAAAAAATAAAGGCTACCGGGTTCATGAAGATAAACGAGAGGAACTTAGGAGTTTTTCTTCCCAAAGTCTTCTGTCTCACATCACCCTGATTGGACACAGGGCTGGCTCTTTCAGAGAACTGTACGGGAGAATCTTCTTATGGGAAAGTCTTCCGCTACAGAGCGGCAAATGGAGGAAGCCTTGCAAAAGGTAAATCTTCTCTCCTTTATAAAGGCGCAGGGGCGGGATTGGATATGCAGCTACTCCAACGGTTTCCAACCTTTCCGGCGGGCAACGAGCAAGACTGGCTCTCGCCAGAGCCCTACTCCACGATACGCCTGTTTATATCTTTGATGAAGCTACTTCCAATATTGATGCGGAAAGTGAAGAAATGATTTTACAGGTCATCCACGATCTTGCGAAGCGAGACCATTCTTCTGATTTCCACAGACTGGCTAACGTGGTGGACAGCGACTCTAGTTTGCATGCTGAAAAACGGCTCTATTGCGAAGTCGGAACGCATCAGGACTTACTGGCTCAGAGACGGAAGCTATGCAGAACTCTTCCGGGAACAGGAAGAATTAGAACATTTTTCCGAAACACAGAGAAAGGAGAAAAATCCATGAAGAAGAATAGAATAACAAAGCAACCTTACCCGGAAGGCGCTCGGATTTGGCTATTATGGGAAAAGCTCATTGTACTGGTAAAACCTTTAAGCGGGAATCATGCTGACAGGGAATTGTCTTGGGTGTTTTGGGCTTTCTGTGCCATCTTCCTTACCGTTTTTAAGCGGCTATGGTGTATTAAAAGGGAATTTTTGAACTATTCGGAAAGGAAAGCCTGAAAGTCTTTTCTTCCGAAACGCTTTCTGCTCCCTTGAAATCGGCTGAGCGACGCTTTTCCGTTTGCTTCTTCTTTTCGCCATTGCCAGAGGAATTCTGCACTATGAGAGCAATACTGTAACCACTATATTGCCTTCCGTATCCTTGCCATGATCCGGCACCGGGTTTTGCTGCACTCGAAACTCTGTCGCCAAACTGGAAGGAAGGAAAGAGTAACCTGATTTCCGTAATTACCGGCGACATTGAGCTTTTGGAGGTTTTCTTTGCCCATACCGTTTCCCCTGTTGCCATCGCCTTCCTGTCCTCCCTCATTATGCTTTTCTTCATCGGAAAACAACATCCCTGGCTGCCTTGCTGGCGTTTTTGCCTATTTTACGGTAGCGTTCCTCCTTCCGATTTGGAACGGCAGGGCGCAGTGCTTCCGCAGGAATGGCTCTCCAGCAGTGAAATGGGAGACTTAAACAACTTTAGTACTGGATAGCCTGTAGCGGCTTAGATGAGATTTTGCAGTATGCTCAGGGTGAAAAAGCAACTTGCAGAAATGGACAGACGTTCCAAAGTCCTTGCGAGTATCAAAGAAAAACTCAGTTCTTCGAAGGCTCCCAGCGAGCAGTCAACGAATCTTATTATCCAGATTTTTCCTGTATGTTCTTTTTGATGCTTTTCCTCTCCAAAAAGGCTCTGTGTCTTTTTCCGCTGTTATCCTTGCCACCCTTGCCATGATGAGCTCCTTTCGGTCCGGTTGTTGCCCTCTCTTCCCTTTCCAATACCCTGAACCAGACTTTAGCTGCTGGGAAAGAGTGCTATCTCTTCTGGAAGAGAAGCCGGCGGTAGAAGAACTTACCCAAGGTGCAGAAGTAGACTTTGCAGGGCAAGCGTGGAAAATGTAGCATTTTCTCACCAGAAGAACAAATCCTCAAAGACATTTCCTTTAAAGATTCCTAAGGGTAAGGTTTTAGGCATCCACGGGTCATGGCTCCGGAAAGTCTACGCTCTTAAAGCTTCTGATGCGTTTCTGGGATGTAAGACAGGGAAAAATCCTGCTTTCAGAATGGATATTAGGGAAATCAATACTTCCTGCCTCCGGAAAGTCACCGGCTATGTTACCCAGGATACCATCCTCTTCCACGATACCATCAGAAAAATATTGCACTGGCGAAGGAAAATGCCGACCAAGCGGAAATTGAAGAAGCAGCTAAAAAGGCCGGTATTCATAACTTTATAGTAAGTCTACCAAAAGGCTACGAAAGCAATGTGGGAGAACTGCAGGATACCCTCTCCGATGGAGAAAAGCAACGTATCGGACTTGCCAGAGCCTTCTTACATGATGCGGACTTACTGCTTTTGGACGAGCCCACCAGTAATCTGGACGTTTTTAAATGAAGGGATTATTTTGCAATCTTTAGCAAAAGAACTAAAGGAAAAGAGAAGGCAAGACCGTGGTGCTGGTCTCCCATCGGCAATCCACTATGTCATTAGCAGAAGATATTTGATGAGATGGAAAAAGGCAGGTTTTGCTAAAGGAGGGATTGTATGTTGTATTGCGGTGACAGCTGCCTCTCGGGAACTAACTTTTAATTCTGTCTTCAAATAGCAGCGAGGTGTAAATTATTCTGTGTAAACCTCCAAGATTAATGCTGAATTTCAAAATAAAAGTTAACAGTATTTATCTTTTTGATTCTGTCATACGGAATCCAGGCTGTCAATCGACCTGGATTTTTGTATTGCCGCTTTCGTTATTCCAAATCTGCCGGAGTGATTCTATCTCTAACATAAATACAAAGTTGATTGAGTGTTTGTCCCTCAATTCCTTGGAGTCCCTGTCCATTTTTGTTATATCTATCATCGCTGAAATATATACTTTTGAATAAAGCATCATCACTTGGGAAAATAGACTTGGCTTTGTGTCCTTTCTCAATCCTCAGTTAAAGTTTTTCTATGGAGTTCGTTGTATAGATTATTTACAGATTTCCTCAGGATATTTGAGAATGTAGAAAGTTGGGACCAGTTATTTCGCCATAAACTGACAGAAGACGGATGTTTCTTTCCCCATTTTTCCTCTAACTCGTCAAGGCCACTTAGAGCACTATCCTCGCTAGGAGCCTGATAGATTAGCTTTTGAGGTCTTTCTACAAACGGCTTTAAATCATATAGTTAACAAATTTGGCAGTATAACGTATTTGATGCACATACAACGCTGAATCTCCGCTTTTGAAATACCGCACTTATAGTTTCTCCAAAACTTGTCAGTCCGTCTACTGATACAATCATGATATCCTCAACACCACGGTTTTTTTATCTCGTTTAAAACGCCCAGCCAATATTTAGCGCTTTCGTACCGCCAATCCACATCCCAAGAAACACTTCTTTGTTGCCGTTCAGTTTTATTCGATAGCCACAAAGACAGCCTTTTTGATGGTCTGATTATCTTCAAGGCACATGTAAATGAATCGCATCCATAAATACAATAGCGTATTTTCTAAAGGTCTATTCTGCCATTCTTTAGCTAATTGGTAATATACGGTCTGTCATATGAGAAATCATTTCGGCAGAGGCCTCAACTCCATAAACACCCCTGCAAAGTGTGTAGAAATATCTCGAGTTGTCATCCCCTTGGCATACATAGAAAGAACTGGTCCTCTATATTTGAAATATCAGTCTGATTTTTCTCTATAAGCTTGAGGTTCAAACTCGCCTTTTTCTATCTATAGTATGTCGAGATTAATTTCACCAAGAGATAAAACAACAGTTTTTACTGTACCCATTTCGACTATCGTCGGTTTCTTTATTCTTATAGTCGTACTTTGAATAACCAAGCTTCTCATCCATCTCTGCTTATAGCATTCCTTGTAGAGACATCCCTAAGAAGATCTTTAAGCATTTCTTGCACATCCTGAGAATCCTCGGGATGGTAGTGTTCAATAAGTCCATTGATAAATGCTTTACGCTCTGGAAGAGCTTTCTTGTTCTTATAAAAATATCCTTCTAGATTAATATTTATTCTAACTTAATCTAAGAGATACCTATTTTCTAATCATCTAGTTTACACAAAATATTTTTACAGTCTCAAAAATCATCCACTCTCTCCTTTTGTTTATTAATTGTTTTATACTCTTTTTGCATTTTTCTATAATTATTCAGTTCATCAAACTAATTTAATTGTACGCCATATTATATAGTTTAAGCGAACATTCGGCAATCCTTTTTGCCTCAAACAGTTTATTTATATAATCCTCCAAACATTCAAGAAAATATACTTCTATCGATTCCATGCTTTGAATAATATGAAATATACTTTTTAAAGTTATTTTTATTTGATTTAGCCCAAGATTTATATTTTTCACTCCTTCTTTTTAATTTCTTCTACATCTGATAAATGTATTATATCGAAATTAGAGAACTCATTTAAAAAGCATCTTTTTCTTTATTAAAACTTTTAAAAACAAATCATTTCCAGGTAAATCATATATATATTTTACTATTTCTTTTTCTAAAAGCCATTTTATATAACGATGGAGCTTTGAAAGAATTTATTTTTATATTTAGTTAACTCCGAAACATTAACATCCGAATCAAAAATACTATCACAATTTTCAAGCAATCTTTGTCCATATCAATGCCTTTAACCCATTACATCCACTACCTGTTTCTGCCATCATTCAGATCCATGCAAAAATTTAAACGCCTTTTAACACTTGTCTTTGATATCAATTGTTTCAAATAATATTCGAAATATCGTCCTCCAAATAACACAAATTTTATATATTTCATGAATATCTTCTTTATCTTTAGTGTTAATTCTTTATACGCCTCTATTATAAGTGGGATTCTTTATAATATTATAATTTTTATCAGAAACAGATGCTGTACTAATCATATTTAAAAACGATATCATCGTAATCTTTCAATTTTTGTAAATCTATATATACTGTATTAAGTATAAAGAATGTGTATTTACTACTTGAATATGATGATTTAGTGCTCAATCATAAATAAAATTAAATAAATTTATCTGTGCAACCGGATGAAGATGCCTCGATTTCATCGAGGCAGAAAAATCTCCCTGAAGTGCCTCTTTATCATTTGATTTATACTGTAAAACATGCATTTTATTTAATATATGACCTATGTTGTCCTCTCCAGACGATATGAGTTTATGGTCATAAAGCAGCTTCTATTCCTGGACCAAGGTTTGCTTGATAGATTTATCTAAAACTTGGACAGGCTTTATAAAAAGACTTCTTTTTGTAATATTTTCATATATCCTTGAGAAACAAATTCTCTTAAAGATTCTTTCATTGTCTTTACCCGAAATTTCAGCATTTGTATCTATCATTGAATTAATCTTTTTAAATTCACAAATGAAGTATTTAATAAAAATTCCTCTACCCCTTTATTGTCCTTTCCAACTGTTACTCTATGTCGAAAATGTACCATCAGGATTTTTACTCTTATACACTCTTATAGGTTCCTCGAACATTTTTCCATCAACTGGATATTCTAAGATAATATAGATATTGCACTATCCTTTTTCTGGACTAAGATAGAACACATCACTATGTTTTGTTTTTAATGGATTACCAAAAGCATCATGCGCATTGTTAGGAGATGAAAATGGATGGGCTATGGTCCTAAAATAGTAGACTTCATAGTTCCATTTTTCCTGAAATAACAGTTATTATATTACCTAAATCCATATCTTTAAATGATCTGAAATTTGATAACCTTACTCCTTCTATTTTCTTTATAATCACATCTTTATATTTTCATAACTACATTCTGCAGCATCTAGGTATTCATTATCTTTCATAGTAATAATTTCCTCGTTTATCTACCAATTCTTTATTATAAAAATGGATTTTCATCTCAATTCCAAATTACACCCCAAAAGCTTTTTAATTCATCTACTGTGGAATCATACTCTCATTCTTAAATATAATTAGCTCTTGAGCTTTTCTCAGACAAGCTATAATTTAAATCATATCTCATCATTTTTCTTCCAGAATATATATTAACTATTTCTGGTACATCATCATATGTAATTAGCCAATCACAGGAAACTTTATTGCTAATTAATTTTCTATCCTTTCATGGTCTGAATAATCAAAAAGTTTAAATATAATTGTCTTCCTTTATCAAAAATATGGCGGGTCAAAAATATACAAGTGCATTTTTATCAAATTGGACAATATAATGATTTATAAAAGATTCAATATCTTTATTGTAATAATGAACTCTATCTTTGCAATCAGTGTAATGCGACTAATCAAATTCTCACGATTAAATCTAGCATCAAGTTTCCATACCCCTGCTGATTTTTCCTCCTATAGCTCCTCCTTTTATTATTCCAGAACGATTTGTTCTATTCATATAAAAAGTAGCAAATCCAAGCTCGAAACTATACTTATGCGCTTGATTAATGCAAATATCTCTTTGACGATACCACTCTGACATGTTTAGCGGAACACTCTCAATAGAATTTATAAACCTGTCAGTTTCACTAGCATTGCACGCCAAAATGAATATATTCTTTTGTCATAATCATTAATCACAATTTCAGAAACAATATTTTTTCTAGTAATCTATATAGCAATACTGGCACCTCCTGCAAATGGTTCTATATAAATCCCATTTTTCATGACCTAGACGTCTAGTATTGCTTCCATAAAGGTTCTAATTTTTCCTTTGCCACCCGGATATCTTAACAGGGGAATAAAATTTCATTTTTATAACCTCTTCCATCTAGCTAATAACATATTCTATCACTATATTTATTCAGTTGATTTTAGAATCCAAAATTAAACATGTTACAAATAAGACAATATAGTAGCCTTATATTAATATTATAATTGCTCAATCAATATTTCCAAAGAGGAGCTCTATATTGCTATATTCCGCTACTTTTTAAGGGTAGCACTAAATTCTCTCTATTACTAATTTATAGAATATTTTTAAATGTCAAGGGTAAATCGAATATTTTTAACTTATTTTTGATTGTACTTAGCAAGAAGAGTAATAAAAAGCTCTCAATTACTATAATAAAAATATTATATCCTATTCCATCTCAATCGTTCCTGGTGGCTTCGAAGTCAGATCATAGAACACCCTGTTCACGCCCTTTACCCTCATTTACGATTCGATTCATCACTCTCTGGAGTACGCTAAAGGGATATCTGCGCATTCTGCGGTCATAAATCATCGGTAATCACCGCACGGAGCGCCACCGCATAGATCATAGGTACGGAAGTCTCCCATAACGCCCACGGAGCGCATATGGTGAGAGCGGCAAAATACTGGCTGTAGGAACGGGAAAGTCCCGCCTCTCGATTTCTTCACGGTAACATAAGTCCGCATCCTGTACCATGCGAACCTTCTCGAGTTACCTCCGATGATTCTCACTCCAAGTCCCGGTCCCGGAAGGGCTGACGATAAACCAAATGCTCCGGAAGACCAAGCTCCAGTCCGACCTTACGCACTCGTCCTTAAAGAGTAGGCGCAGAGGCTCTACGATTTCCTTAAAGGAAATGTTCTTGGGAAGACCGCCTACATTGTGGTGGGACTTAATCACTGCGCCCTTTCCCAGGCCGGATTCCACCACGTCGGCATAAATAGTTCCCTGGGCAAGGAAGTCCACTGTTCCGATTTTTATTTGCTTCACGCTCGAAGACTGGATAAACTGCTCTCCGATAATCTTTCTTCTTTTCCGGATCTTCCACTCCGCTAATTTCTCAAAATACTCTCTCCCGCATTTACACGGACGAAGTTTAACTGAAATCTCCTTTTTCACCGAAGATTTCTCCACCTGATCGCCTTCATTTTTCCGAAGAAGGCCGTGATCCACGAATACGCAATACAGCTGCTTTCCGATGGCTCTGGAAAGAAGCCCTGCCGCAACGGAACTGTCCACGCCGCCGGAAAGGGCCAGAAGCACCTTGCCTGACCCGATTCGTTTCTTTTAAAAGGAAACCTGCTCCTCTACGAAGGACTCCATTTTCCAGTCTCCGGGTACATTTGCAGACGTCATAGAGAAAAATGATGAATCATCTTCGCCCTTCCACGCTATGCTGTACCTCCGGGTGGAACTGCACCGCATAAATCTGTCTCTTCGTGTCTTCCATTCCCGCAACAGGACAATGCTCCGTATGCGCTGTGACACGGAAGCCTTCCGGCGCTTTCGCAATATAGTCGGTATGGGACATGAAAACCATGTTTCTTTCTGGACATCGGAAAAATAAAAACAGAAGAGCAATCTACCGTCGTTTCCGTCTTTCCATACTCACTGACAGGGGCGGTAGCCACCTCTCCCCAAGCTCATAGGGCAATGAGCTGTGCTCCCATGAGAAGCCGAAAATGGGGATGTCCAGCTCGAAATATTTCCTTTTCCGATATGCTGGCTTTTCCTCTTTTGTAAACAGACTGCGGGCCTCCCGTAAAGATAATTCCCTGGGCTGCAACGCTTTAATCTTCTCATGCCGATATCCGAACCGTAAACTTCCGCATAAACGCCCTCATCTCTTACTCTTCGGGCAATCAACTGGTTATACTGTCCGCCAAAATCCAAAACCAGAATTCGTTCGTGCTCCATGCTCCACTCCTCTTTTTCTCTTTTCACCCAATTTCCAGTAAAACTCTTCCCCATTATATAAGAAAAGAAATCCGGATAGCAAGCTTAGTCGGTATTTTTATCCGGAAAAGAAAACTGCTTTTGCAAGGGCAATTCCCTGCTCCGTCTTCATCACATTTTGGACGAAACGCTCCACCTTCTCCTCCGGGTACTGCTCTTCTATACCATTTGCAATAAAATCCGCCTCAACCAGAATCTGATAGACCTTACTATCAATAGTTTGAAAATGATGATGATGTTCCACAAGATAGCGTACAATGCGAATCTCTTCTTCCGAAAAGGAAAAACGTTTGAGAAAAGACTCCACCATCGGTCCTCCCTCCGCTTCCTGTACCGCCCGTTACAATGCCCATACTTTTCTCTGCAAAACGGGCACGCAATATCATGGGTGAGCGCGGATACCTCTAAGAGATATTGTTTTTCTTCGTCCAGCTCTTCCAGCTCGCCAATCGTCTTTCGCATACGACCACACACGAAGAAAATGATCTATATCATGCAGATTTCCCTTTGAAAAAATAATCATTTCTTTAATTAAAGCACTGATTGCCATTCTGTTCTCTTTCATATTTCCCTCTTTCTCTTTTTGATCCTTGTATCTTTATATTTCCTGTATCTATCTGTTTTTCTTGTATTTTTATATCTTCGCGTTTTCTTGTATCTTTATGTTGCCTTGTTTCTTTTTGTCTCGTGTATATCCTTCTGTCTCTTACATCTTTCTGTCGCTTCCTTCTATTCTGTTTACTTTTGCCTCAACTTTCCGGTAGAATGCAAGCTGTAATTCTTATGGGCTTGTACCGGTTTCGACGGGGATGATGCAGCTTTAGAAGCTATCCGAAAGAAGTCGCGTTAAACTTCACAATTAAAATTAAACGCTAACGATAATAGTTACGCATTAGCAGCCTAAGTGCTGCTGGCAGCCTTCTCTCACTCCAGGGAGAAGAACCTGACCTCATTCTTGTGAGAAACGACGGAACGGTTCCTCCCTGAACTCGGGCGTATCTAGAGGATACCGGCTGTAAGAAGCAGTGCACAGCTTTTATAGTGGGGAATCTGGAAGTGTACTATGATAGTAGAAGGAAAAGGGAATTTGTTTTCGGACATGGGTTCGACTCCCATCAGGTCACGATGAAAAAAACGCTGGGAAATTCAGCCAAGAACGGCTTGAAACCTAGCGTTTTTGCTTGCTCTCTTTTCCATTCAAGAAGAATTCTTAAATACTAAAAGGCAACTTCCTTCACTAACGAAGCGTCCAAAGTAAAGATCTGAAATCCTTTCTCCGTAAGCACACCGTAGCTGTTCGGGTTTCCTTCCTTCGGGAGACTTACCGAACCGGGATTAAAAATGATAATAAAAGAGTCCGTCCCGCTCTTTCTTTTCAGCGACAGGCAGATGCGTGTGCCCTCTGTAAAAACATCCCCATTCTTTCGCAGTGGAAATGCTTTCATTCGTATAAAGATGACCGTGGCTCATGAAAACGCTTCTCTCCCCCAATTCCAGGACAGCATAGTCCGCCATTACCGGAAAATGAAGCACCATCTGATCCACTTCCGCCTCACAATTCCCGCGCACAGCAAGAATCTCTTCCTTCAGAGGATTCAGTAGAGCAATCACTTCCTTTGGAGCATGCCCCTTCGGAAGCTCGTTTCTCGGTCCATGATACAGAATATCCCCAAGAAGGAGAATTCGATCGAATTCTCCTTCTTGATAAATATCCAATGCTTTTTGGCATAATACGATGAACCATGATATCACTAAGCACAAAATATTTCATATAATTTACATTCTTTCCGAGCGGAGAATCCCAGTACCTGAATCGCATCCGTTAAGATTCTCCATGTAAGAGCAAGGTGCGCGATATAGTTCTTCTGCTTTCTCCTGATCTTCCTCTCCCAATATCTTTACATTGTGATAGAAAGCGTTGAAGCTGTTCAGCGAGTGCATAGATATAGCCGCAGATCTGATGCGAGCAAGCTCTTTCCATGCATCTTTTCATCTCGTCCGAGAAAACCACAATCTGCTTTTCAATGCCTGTAAAGATGGGTTGTCCTCTATGTGAATCAGATCCTTTTTCCTCGTAATTGAAAACCCATGCTGCCGTATTTTTCCCACTTCTCCCTTTTGCCTCGGCATATTTCCGAAGAATCGAAGCAATGCGCACAATAGTATAAAGAATATAAGGACCGTCATTTCCCTCAAATGCAGTGAACTTTTCCAAATCAAAAATATAGTCCTTAGTAATCTGGTTGGAAGGTCTCTCATACTTCAGAGCGGCGAGTGCGATGACCTTCGCGGTTTCTTTCCTTTCTTCCTCGAAAGTCCGGTGTCCTTTCCTTCTTCCATTCTCTTCAATACGGATTCCTGAATTTCTTCAATCAGCTTTTCCAGACGAAGCACGCCGCCGTCTCTTGTTTTAAAGGGCTTTCCGTCTTTTCCGTTCATCGTTCCGAAGCCGAGAAAATTCATCTTGGTGGTCTTCGAAGAAGCTCGGCCTTTCTTGCCACACGGAAGAATGAGGTATAGTGAAGATCCCTGTCTGCTGTCAGCAATATAAAGGTACCAATCCTTAGGATAGCACTTCTCTCTATCCATGATGGTGCCAAGGTCTGAAAGTGGAATAGAGGCTCGCTCCGTCCGACTTCAAAATCATGCAGGGAGGCAGTTCTTTTTATCCTCCGGCTCTGCAATATCGACAACCAGAGCGCCATTGGAACGATAGGAAAGCCCTTCTCTTCAGAATTTCAATCCAGTCTTGAAGTAAGGTTCGGCGTCGGACTCACCCTTCCAGATTTCAAAGTGTACATCAAAAGCGCTATGGTTCTTCTTTAAATCCGCAATGGATACTTTCAGAATCTTCTCCCAGGCCTTCTTGTACTTCTCTACCCCTTTCTGTAACTGTACCGTGATTTCTCTTGCACGTTCCGCATAGGCTTCATTCTTTAAGCTTCCGTCCGGATTCTTTTCCTTTTGCCTTCACGCAGCTATGAGTAAACTTCTTCCAGTTCACTGATGGTAAAATCTTTATCCAGCTCTCCCCTGTCTTCCAGCTCCCTATAATCAGCCCATCTGTAAACCGAAGTCTCCCAGATGGACATCACCGACTTTCCATCATTTCCCATACGAATACCAGTCTCTTAAAGTTTCTCCAATAGATGCGGAACGAAGGTGTCCGATCATGAAGAGGCTTTTGCAACATTGGCTCCGCCATAGTCAATCAGAATCGTCTGCCCGCTTCCTTCGGATCAATCCCAACTTGTCATCTTCCGCCATACGACTGCAATACTTTGCCAAAAATGCGGGAGAAAGCGTAAAATTCAAAATCCGGGCTTTACCACTTCAATCTTTTTCATAAAGCGGTACGGAAAGCGCCTTATCCCCTTCAGATACTTCTTCACGTCCTCTGCCAGTTCCAACGGATTCTTGCCGTACTTTTTAGCGCCAATTAAAAGCACCGTACTCTGGTAATCACATAAGTCAGGACGATTGAAAACCGTCACCTTCCCAGTTCTCTATCGTATCCCGCAGATTCAAATGCAAGTTCAACGGAATTCTGCAATATCGTCTTTACGCTTTCATACTCATCCTTTCTTAGAAAAATGAGATTGTTCCAACCTTCGCTACGAAAGAAGATGCCCGAAGATTCCCCGGGATATCCGTCATATATTACAGAAAAAGACTTCCCTACTGGAAGTCTTCCTCCTATCCAAAAATGAAATGACTATGCTCTGACTCGTACTCGCCGGTCTGGCGGAATAATAATCTCTCTCTCAATATTCACAAGAGACGGAACCTGCACCTCCACACGGTCTCCACCGTGGCGAGGCTTTGCTAGCACCGGTAGAAGTATTTCCTTTGATTCCCGGCTCCGTGTGGGTATGCTCAAAAGTAACCTTCAAGGGGCGGCTCAACAGAAAGACATTTTCCCTGATGAAAACAACCTTTACAATCTCGTTCTCTTTAACAAACTTCATGGGTCGCAAATCTGATCATGAGAAAGTGCAATCTGCTCAAATGTTTTCGTTGTTCATGAGTTGTACATCTCTCCGTCATCATAGAGATGCTGCATATCTACTCGGTCGATTCTGGCTGCCAGGAATTTCTCGGTCGGACGGAAGAGATCTTATCGAGTAACACCGCCATTAATTACATTCTTTAACTTAGGTACGGACAAAATGCAGCACTCCTTTCCCGGCTTAACGTGCTGGAACTCTATAAACTCGTACTACCTGTCCATCCATTTCAATTGTTATACCATTTTCCTGAAATCACCTGCAGAAACCATGAAATCCTCTAAACCTCTTTCCTTCTCATCAGGAAGAACAATCTCGTCCTGTTTTCCGAAAACTCGATGTCATTCTAATATAAAATGAAATGGCACATAGCTTTTTCTTCTAAAAACTGAGTCCTATCCTCGATAGACTTTCTCTCTTTCAGTCTGTACAATGAAAAACGATTCTGAGGATTCAGCAAAAGGAAATGATGCAGAGGGTGAAACGATGGAATGGAAAAATTTACTTTTTACGGTTTGGGATTGATTGGCGGTTCCCTGCAGAAGCGATTCGAAAATACTACCCTAACGCAATGATTTCCGCTATAGAAAAGAATCCTTATGCCATCGAGTGCAAAGAAGGGCATCCTAAACCGGGAACTGTGCAATGCCTCGGAAATAGAAGACACGGATATACTCTTTCTCTGTGCCCCGGTCGAATGGAATCGCGTTTTTTAAAGGGAAAATCAAACCTTATTTATCAAACAAACGATTCTGACGGACGTCGGTTCCACTAAGTCCTCCATCATGGAAGAACAAACACCTCCAACTCTCGACACAATTTTTGCGGCGGGCATCCTATGGCAGGAGCCCGAGATTTCAGTTTTCGCATCGACCCGCTACTTCTGCAAAACGCCTATTATATTCTTACTCGGGAATCGACTTTCCGAGCGAGGAAACTGGATGCTCTTACCGTGTTTCTCACATCCATCGGTATATTCGCTTTCAGAATGAATCGGAAGAACACGACCACCTGTATATGGTCGATTACCTTCGCATCTCCTGGCAGCAGGGGCTGGTTACTCTCCTAAAAAGAGAAGACCAGATGATAAAATGAAAAGCTGGCTGCCGGCGGCTTCAAAAAGATATCCGGATTGCCTCCTCCTCCCTCGTGGCAGCAAATCTGCACGAGCAATAGGATGCCATTGTAGAAATGATGGACGATTATCTGCATCTTCTGGATAAAGGATCAAATCAAAGAAGCAGAGCGAATCTCCGAACTCTTCCGCGAAGCCAGGCAGTACCGAGACGCAATGGACGGCTCTGCTCAGGGCCTCATTCATAGTGCCTACGAAATCTCCATTCATGTGGAAGACCACCCGGGAGCGATTTCCATCATCTCCACGATACTGGCCTCCAATATGGTCAGCATACGCAATATCGGGATAAACTCATAACCGGGAGAAAGGAAGGTGCCCTCCAGATCAGCTTTATACCGGAGAAGACTGTGCAATGGCGAAAAGCTCCTCTGGTACGGCTTTCGGCTCCCTAAGCTAAGCTGTGTCCGCCCCGCCGGAAGAATGCCCTCCTCCCGGAAGAAAAACGCCGCTGCGACCGGAACCGGAACTTAATCGTGCTTCACCCGATTCGTCATCAAAATGCGCGGATTCTCCATGCGAATATCCGGATGTAAAACGCCCAGTACCGCCTTTGGAACCGGCTTTTCTTTTGCTTCAGGTCCAAAAAGAAAAACGCAAAGTTCAAGAAAGAGTCCCAGGAAAACCGCCAAAACAGATTGCCGATCCAGCGCGCTGGCGTCGCGAAAACGATCCTTCCATCTTTCCCTCTACCTGAGAAAGCAATCGCCCGCCATCTTTTATAATACTCTCCTCTACTCGCAAAACATGCGACATTGTCTGTAATACTGTTTTGCGACATCCCGTGTAATCGTCTATACAAGCGCCTCACTCTGTGGCTCGAGTCTCCGCTGTTCTCCCATATCAATAAAAGAAAATCAGACCGCTCCATAAAACACGCTGTCGTAAACATCCCGTATCGTATCTACGCTGACTTTCCTCCCTTCTTCCGGAAAGAAAAGTGAACATTTCATACGAGTTAAAGGCTTCAACTTCTCTGTTAATAAATTCTTCTCTCATCGAGAGCAGATTCTCCTCATCATCGAGATATGCGGTATACCCGTTTCTTTGCATTCTGATACACGGAAGAAGCAGTGAAATTCTCTCCTATGGCATAAACTTTTCCTACTCTGTATGCCGCAAAACAAGGGCGAAAAAGAGAGAGACTCGATTCTGCATTCTTTATCAAAAGCACGCATTCTTACTCCTCCTTCTTCTCAAGAAAATCCGGCACGCACGGGCACTTTCGCTATTAAAGGTTTCCAGCATACTTCAAGAGATCTATCGCCGCTACCGCTGAAAGTACGGAAACAAGGTAATAGTATTCATCGGACAGGATGCCAGAGAAGGACAAAGACGGAAAGAACCGTTGCAAGAATAGCCAGAAAGGTTCAGTCTCACTCCCTTCTCCTCCTGTCGCTTCATCTTATGAAGCGTAATGCTTCCTTATCGCTCCCGAATCCGGTGTAACTCCAGTCCCGATAAACAAATCCAGAAGAGGGAAAAGAAGCCGGGTGAAAATCGGAAGATGCACCGCGGAAATCTGAAGAACAGATTGAGATGATAACAGGAATCGCAAGAAGAACGACGCCTGATAAAATTTCCGCTCTTCTGTCAGATATCACAATATATCTTTCCCGTTTCCCGTTTACTGCATAGCAATTCTGTCTCCCTTTTGCAACTCAAAAACAAATCAAACATCGTCCCGATCCACAGAAACCGTCTTTTCAATGGCATCCGGATAAAATGGTTTTCAACAGGATATCCGGGGAATGAGAAATCGTCTCACTCCATGGTTCTCTTCGACTTCTTCTCCCAGAAAAGCAAAAGCCTCTCCTACAGCTCTCATCCTCCATCATCGGAAATTTCACTATAGCCTACAGAGATAATTGGGAGAAAAACCCTCACCATCTTTTCCTTTGGAAAAAGCGATGATATATTGTCATCAAAACGGAGGGGAGCATCGAACGGAGATACCGTCAACTTCTCCCCAAAGAATCCGCTCAAAGCGCATAGTCCTCTTTAATGGATATTTCGCTCTGATACTGCTTTCTCCTTCCAGTTGCAGTTTCTCATGGAAGGTAAATTATCAGCCAATATGGGAGATAAAATCCTACAAAATGTTCAGAATGTTCGGAATCCTCAAATCGTTCTTTTTCGATAATAAAAGACGAATCTTGTTTAAATAGATTTTCTTACATTGTTCCTTCGTAATTTGAAACGGAATAATCTTATGGTTCTTTTCTTCTTTTCACACGGCTCTCAAACACACAGCAGACCAGTATGCACAAAACCCTGTTGCAGACAAACCGTACTTTCATCTCCGCACCGCAATTCGGACAGGTGAACACTTGTGTCTTGTACACATCCGTTTCCATTCCCCTCGAGTTTTGATTATAGTCTTTCGGATCATAATGTGTTTTACAGGATTGACTATTCCAGGTCCGCATTGATGGAAAACGGACTTCCCCTCCACAATTCGGACAATGCGCCATACGTCATCCTTTCAACGTTAAATTTTGAATTTTGCTCTCTTTAATATTTCATGCTTTTCGGTCCGTTTCCATTACATGGTGATCGGTGCCACCAACTCTTTTCAATAAAATCGAGTATTCTGCACTCCTTCGGCGTTTTTCTACTCGAATCGCAGATAGTCATTCCATCCCTAACACGAGTATATCCGGCTTTGCCTTTCGAAGTAGAGGTGTACCGGAAATCTCTCTACTCTTTCCTCAATTTCGTAGGCTGTACAAACCGAATTTCATCAGATAGCCAAGAGGATCCAAAACGGTTAAGAGCAACCTCAGTTTTGCACCCTGTAAAGCACAACCGTAACGCAGGACCGCATCATACCAGCCGACTCTTCTCGGACGCCGGTCGTTGCACCGTACTCTCCTTATCTCCACCGCGCTTCGGAGTTCTTCCGCCTCTTCCGAAGATTTCGGAAACAGACTCTCGGCTTTCGACTGCGGAAGAATAAGCTGTGTTTGGAACGCAACAACACTTGTGATACTATACGGCGGAATACCGGCACCGACTGCACCGAAGGCGGCAAGCGTATGACTGGATGTCACCATCGGACAAATGCCGTGATCCGTATCCTTCATCGTCCCAGCTGTCCTTCCAGAATCTTCTTTCCCCTCTTTGATGGCTTTTACGAATAGGAAGTATCACAAAAGATACGGGCGAATCTCTTCTCTCTCCTTCTTAATTCAGCCAGAAGTTCTCATACTGCAACCCCTTTTTCCGTAGCGCCTGAAAAGAGACTAATTTCGAATGTTCTTTAATTGCTCTTCCAGAATATCATCATGGTAAAGTTCATTGATCTGCAAAGCCGATTTTCGCATAGTTTATCAGAGAAAAACGGAGCAATACCGACTTCGTTGATCCATAACTCTTCTTACCGAGTCTTTCTTCTTCCTAACTTATCCTGCAATACATGATAAGCAGTAAAACCTGGCCACGATCCGAGATATAAATCTTCGGCTTCGGTACGCCGGCGTCTTCTAACGCTTTGCAACTCGGCAAGAAATTTCTGAATATCCAAAAGCAACTCCGTTTCCCAGGAGCAGTTACCTTCGGTTAAAAACACCGCTCGGGAGAAGATGAAGGAAAACCTGCCATAAGAATTGATGATCGTGTCCCATTTGCACCGCCCTGAAAACGCACTACGATATCCGCAGATTCCGCAAGATAATCCGTAATCTTCCCTTTTCCTTCATCTCCCCAGTTGCTCCAACGATTGCCTGCAACCATAGTTATCTCCTTCCGAGATTCTTTGCATCATGTTCTCTTTCCGTCTCCGGACTTGTTTATCCTACTTTTCCCATCGAAATCAGTCTTTTTCGAATCAAATTGGTAATCCATTGCAGAATATAAAAAATGGAAGGAACAATCATGAGAAGGAAAAGATCTGCCAGAAGCGACTCCTTGCTTCCCCCTGTGAACGCAGTATACAGAAAGTGCAGTAAGCTTGCCAGGATAAACAATAAAACGATAATCGCGACTATCCGCTTCATTTTTTCCTCCAATCCTTCCTATCCTTCCTCTTCGATTCTCACGCGCTTTAAAGCGCAATCTCAACCGATAAATTGAGTTCCTTCTGATTGTCTTTCAGAATAGGCTCGATATATTCCGAGGACAAACTCTTCCACCTGTTCCTTTGCCCTGCCGATATACAACTCTCCCTGCATCAGCTTTCTTTTACATCTCTCTTCATTCAGAGAAAGCATCATCCTGTACGATTCGCTCCAGAAGATCATTTTCCAGTCCTTCTTCTTTCACTCTTCTTCCCGCTTCCATCGATAGCATACGGATTCTTTCGTGCAGTTCCTGTCGGTCTCCCCCCTTCTTCACGGCATCCATCAGAATATTCTCTGTCGCAAAGGAGTTCCTCCTGCAAATGTTTTGCAATCATTTTCGATGGACTACTAAATTACAAAACGATATTATAATAAACCAAAATTCCGTCACAGCTTAGAAAGTGCTTTCCGGTATGGAAAGACGCTTATTTGCCAATCAACGTCCTTTCAAACCACTGTGTCGATGCCGTGATGCCGGGATTCATTCCTTCCGCCATCAGAAATTGACGGCGCAGCCATCCTCTCGAGCGCATGTCCGCCGATGCTATCGCACTGAACCGATCTGTCAAAAGTGCTCTTCCACCTCTTTTTAAATGCTGCAACAATCTAAGATCATTCGAAATTTATGCGCAGATTGCGCAATTCCCGAAAAGCACGGACAAAAACCTTAAAATCCACTTTTCAGGGAATACGTCTGTCCGGAAACGGGATAGACAGCTGGAAAATCCCATCTTCTTCGCAATCTTACGATCAAGTTCTTTACACTTTTCATGATTTCCTTCAAAAGTTCCAGGAAAGAAGCCTCAGCGTTCCTGTTGTTCTTTTGCATCCTAAGAGCTTTAAGGAAGAAATGCATTCCTCTACTTCCGTAAAATCAAGATATAAATCGTGCAGCCAAAGACGGCTCTTTTTCCGAGGTTTACCGGTTGTGCGCTGAAAATGCGTATAACCGAGCATGGAAGTGCTTTATACCCATTGCAAAATCGAAAGCGCCTTCATACAGTTCAGAAGCTTCTTCCGAATCAGCTCAGCCTCCCGCATGGTAAAGTAAATCCGTATTGTCCTCACATAACAGGAAGTCGCCCTCGAGATGGATGATGCTTCGCTCCGGACACTGCAAACCGTGGTAAGCATAGACACGACTTCATCACATCATGCTCTTCCGAAACTTTTCTCCTGTTTCTTCGCCTCCTCATAGTTGATATTCTCCTGCACTCTTCTTCAACTCATGATCTGTCTCCTCGCCATCGGGAAGCCCCAATTCTTTTCTCACTTTCCGCCAAAGCAATCCATAGCGCTTCCTGCCAGTTTTGAACCAAAAGAAGGTGAAAAATTCCTCGATCTCCAAGGCGAAGAGCATCTTTCGATGACAATGGACTCTCATAGACTGAAATCGGCTTTTCCATCTTTTCCCTCCTCTTATTTTCGAAGTACATCTCCCATCGTGTATCTTCCTCTGGCTTTTGTGCTTTAAAAGAAAGAATGTGCACTGAGAGCACCTTTCGTGAATATCCATAGACTGCTGCGTGATCGTTTTCAGCTTGATAACCCTATCGTCCGGCAAAAAGAACTTTCATGAAACGAGTATCGTTCCTCTCACGTGAAAGACATGCCGATTTCGTCTTCTCTCTGGGACGATTTTTGCTCCTCTCTGAAAGACCTTTTCCAGCGCCTGACCGACCTCCCTCTACCGCCTCTTCCGCAGCATCAGGGGCAGTCCTGCCTCGGCGCATCTTTTCTTTCTTCTGTGATGTGCCTCCGCCACTTCCACATCGAAGCCTTCCTGATAGAGCTTTCCATTGGCTGTACACGAAGCAGTTCCTCTGAAAACATTGATTCCGAGACATGATCTCTGTGATTTCGCAGATCGGAATCGTCTCTGTCCCAGCCTTCTTCAGTCTTCTCTAACTCGCCTCACCTCGCCTCCCGTTGTGCCGCCAATACCAAGGCCCTTTTTCTTCTCGTCACGGCGAAAGCGAGAAGCGCATCCCGACTGCTTCTTTAACGGACGATGATGATCGGCATCGAAACTCTCTTTACCTTTTGATTATCCGGACATGCAGGAAAAGCAGAGGGATTCTCCGCATGGATTCCTCTCATCGACACCGGCAAACAATCGAGCAGTCCGGATTTTCAGAAACCACCTGCCCGTACATTTTCCCCATTACGCGGATGGCACCATGCAATAGTATTTTCATTTTCCCTCCCTTGTCACTATAAAAAGTTGTGAAATCAAAAGCTGAACCCTTTCCTAGTAGACTTCCTCTTTACCGCACAATCCATGCAAAACTATTTTACATACCGCATCGCTTCATTTCCTTTCAACACTGCGCAAATGCCGCCTTTTCCATTTCGGTAAGCGGCAGCGAAGCGGGTCCCACGTCTTTTCAGATGCACAGCCGCTTTCACCGGAAATCGGGTTGACTTACTCAAATAAGGCATGGAATATGGGCAATGCGCGAAGCTCGCTCTTTTCAGCGCCCCTCTGCGCTCCGCTAAACTACTTTGGCACAAATATCGTGCGTCTCGCAACATTGATAAACGGAAATCACACCGCTTTCCTCCGGCGGAAAGAAGCGGAACAATCAGTCCGTCTCTCTCCGGAATAGAGGAGAGAGATCCTTCATCCACCAAGCGCATCAACAAATCCAGTGTCATCCCACATCGCCTCGTCGCATCCTTCACCCCGACGGACATTCTCTTACATCGCGATATAAAGAAGCCACCGTTCTCGGCAGTAGAATACATTATCTCCTGTTCTTCCTGGTACATTGTACAAAATGCAGGAATCCAAACAATTTGACGGTAGTCAATGGTCTTTAAAATGGAGATAGTCAGCCCGTGCAGCGCCTTGTTGCAGTAAGGTGTCACCAGCAGCAGCCCGTCCGCATCTCGGCTTTCTCCTGCCCTGGAAAGATAAAACTGCGGATTCGGGTGTACAGCTGGGACCGCTCCTCGCTAGAACGGAATACGATGCCGCACTACCTCTACGGTGCGGTCGACCTCACCAGGTGCTCTCTTCACGCTGAGTGTCGCCGCTTCCCCGGTCGTTCTATCGCGACGATGGCATCCGCCTCCCCGCAATCTGTTCCTCCAAAAGAAGTCGCAGCACTTCAAAGTCTACTGTTCCGTCTCCATGCATCGCGTCACCGGGCGCCACACCGGCACCTCTAAATAAACAGCCATAGTCCTCCTCTATTTCCGATCAAACCGAGCACGTTTGCTCTCGCAGTAGATCCAAAATTTTCTCTTCCGAATACGAAGATTCTCCGGCGTTACCTCCAAAAGCTCATCCGTATCAATCAGTCTCGATACACTGTTCCAAAGACATAATCTTTCTTTTCGAACCAGTTTCAGCGCTTCATCCGAATCCGAAGTTCTCAGTCACTTCAGATGTTTTGTTTTTGCCAAACATTCAGCTCGATATTCTCCTGACTGCGACTCCGTCCGACAACCATACCGCTGCGTAGACTTTCTCCCGGTCCGATGAAAAGAATGTCTCTATTCTGTGCCTGAAAAGCCCATGCAGGCAACAGCCCCTCCCTGCTCAGTAAGGGCACACCTGAACCCTCGATGGCGGAGAATTTAAGTTCCCGCGATACCTCCCGCATCCCCGGAACTCGGTGTTCAGAATTCCATTTCTTCGTATCGGTTAGAAACTCGCGATAGCCTATCAGACCGCGAGAAGGAATCTCTAAACTCCAGTCTCCAGCCTGACGGCAAGTCATTCCGTCAGTGTCTCTTCTCAAGGTCAGCTTCTGACTACAGACCCGGTCGCTCTTTCCGAGTACATCAACGTCAAGCACTCGCATCGGCTCCAACTGCTTACCGGACTCATCCGTCTTATAGATCACTCGCTGCGAAACGGCAAATCTGAACCCTTCTTCTTGCATGAGTCTCTACCAGAACGGAGAGATGCAACTCTCTGCGACCGAAACCTTGAAACACCGGTCGACCTCGTCTTCATTTCTACGCGAGAGAAACATCGGTATTCCAACTCCGAAAAGACGGTCACGAATATGTCTGAGGTCACGAACTTTCCTTCGGTCTCCTGCAAGCGGAATCGTAGACCATGAAATCCATGGAAATCGTTCTACTCGGAAATCTTCTCAAAGCGAAGAGCGTGATCTCTCTCTGTGCCAAATGGTATCCCCTGACGATGGGAGATCCTCTGACTGGAAACGCCCACAATATCACCGGAAAGGCAGCTTCCTCCACATCCACACGTTTTTAATCCTGGGTCAAAGGAAATAAAGCTCAGACACGCACTCACTCTCACGCTTATCCGGGTTAAGTGGTGACTCAGCAACGTGAGCTTTTCCGATTTACCCGGATTTTTCCGTCTCCACTCCTCGACACCGACTTCGACCGACGAACTCATTGCCAGGCACGGATGCAGGGAAACCAGGAGCTGTCTCTCTTCGCGATCCTCCGTGCGCAGGAATAAATCACCGATACTCTCAAACAACGGCTTCACATCGCTATCCGGGTCAACGAGGCTTTTCTTCTTTGCGTATCCGGTTCTTAGAGGACGCAGAGAAGCGACAATCCAGCGTTCATCCGCACGCGCTGAGATCCAGCATGAGTTCGTAAAACTTCATCGACCACATCCAGTGAACGCGCCTGTACGGTTATCACTCTATCGATGACAACAAGCACGGGAAGACGGAGATCCAGCGCTTCGTGCACACAAACGCCGAGTCTGCGCAATCGGTCCTTCAAAGGCATCCACCAGCAAAATGCGAAAACACATCCACCATCTCTAAGATACGCTCAACTTCCGTCCGAAATCGGCGCGTCCGGGTGTATTGACGATCATTAATCTTTACACCGTTATAACTTTCACTGGCAGTATTCTTTTGCCAAACTGCAACCCCGCGTTCACGTTCAATCGGATTTCGAGTCCATCACACGAACGTCTCACTTCCTGGTTATCACGGACACACCGGACTCAAGTTTTCAAAAGCTCACCCACTGCGGTAGTCTTTACCGATCAACGTCGGGCACATACGGTAACATTTCGAATATCTTTCTTTCTTTTATCATGACTTCCGTCCTTGCTTCAACAAATTTATGTATTTTACTTTTCATGGCATGACTAGGGAAGTTATACCATCGAGCATTTTCTGGTTTGCAAGAAGAAGCCTGTCCTTCCTGTATTCCTCTGGTCTCTTTAAGACGAGGGATCTTCTTCTTTCATGCGCAGTTTCAGACAAACCTGTTTTCGCCAAAAACTCTTATCCAGGATTTCGATGTTTTGCGTCAAAACGATACTCCAGTCTACCACAGAAAGCGAATAGGGAATCTCTCAGTTCCACTTCCTTCCATCCGCCTGGTCGTAAAAATACGGTACTTGTCCAGCACCGCCTTCGCCGCAATTTCGAATAGAAGCCCTGGAGCTCTCCAGTACCGAGAGTGAGGGTCTCCGAAGATTCTGCGACAACCAACAGGCTACCTCTTCAGCTCCGCTCTTCCACTTCTTTGCAGGATGGCATTCCTGCAGTTTTTGCCGGCTCTGTCGTCACTCTGCTTTCTTTTTCCTGAAAATCCTGCTTCTCTCTCCAAGAAAACAGGTACATAACAATGATGTCTTGCTTCATATCTTACACTTGCAAGATAGCTTTACCTGTTCTTCGGAAAGCGGAAAAGTCCGGCATAAAAATTTAGACTTCTTCACTTCATTTCACTATAAAAGATTCTTTGATAAACTGCATTTTCCCTCTGTAAAGACAAACCGCCTTTAGCCTAAACTAATCTTCCTCGTGTTTCTTCTTCCCGGACCTGCTCGAAATAATCACCTTTCATTGTTCTTTTGCACTCTTTATCGCTATCATTATTCTTTTCACGTTCTTCTCTCCTTCTTCTCCGCTTTTTTCTCGTTCTTCTTTTCTTCTATTTCAATAACCCGTCATCGTCCTCTCTTCCGGCTCCTGATAACGATAGTATGATCATCCGTATCCAATCCCTTATACTCCTCCGGAACCAGTGATAGCTCCCCAGGAAGTATGGTACGTACAGTTATCGGTGGGTACAGTCCTCGGCAAAGAGCTCCGTATCACCGCACTGCCGCGGTAGTCTCTCGCAACCCCGAAACAGGGCAGCTCGGGACTTTCTCTGCAAACCTCCGCTTCACAATATCATCCGGTCTCCGGAAGCCGATATCCGGCTTTCCTTCATGAATCTTACTCATGATTTTCGCCAACATCCTTATGAAAACCAGTTCCGCTGCTATACCCCTGTCTTTCGCATCCTTAAAACCTGGTTGTCATCACAACCGCCCCAGATACCGGCAATAGTAGGCGATACCGATAAACCAGATATCCTCTGTTATTACGGTTGTTCCGACTTTCCGGCTTCACTCATCCCGTCAAAATGGGCCTCGTTGAAGCGGAGGTCACACGAACGTCGGATGCAAAAGCACGTCGCTTCCATCGACTCTTTCATGGCATCTGTGAGAAGATACGCTCGTACTTTCTTTTCATCACCTGCGTGCCTCATCTTCCGTCGTATCAATCAAAACCTTTTCCATTCTTGCTCTACGATTTTAGAAAAGAACTTGGCTTTCTGTAACTTCCTGATTTCGCAATCGCGCCGTATGCCTGTGTCAGTTCCAGATTGGAAACACTGCGTAAGTCCTCCCAGCGCAAGCGCCGGATTTTCATCTTCTTTATGGACGTAACCTGAGGACTTGGCATATTGATATCCCTTCCGGCTTCACCGTCTCCATCAGACAACGAACCGCAACAATATTTAAAGAATAGACACCCTGTCATCGAATGCTCTGAACTGAGATACCCTCCGAATACCAGTTCTTAAAGGTCTTATTGCCAAGCTGTATTCCGAATCATAATAAGTGGAAGCAAGGGTCGCTCCATGTGTCAATGGCCGGAGGAGAACTGACCACCCAGGTAGAAATCCTGGCTGTCTCAGTATCACTGTTTGCCCTGTTTAAAGTTTTACTTGTTTCTTCTTCCCTGCCTCCGCTCAGGGCAAGAACTTCCGGTATGAGGATCCATTAATACGAATGAGACTCAGGTTCCAGAATATAATCCACGCCTCCCAGCACACGATCACCCTCGCCGGTAAACCTTTCGTTTTAAACTCTTCATACGGCTGTTCGCCCGATCTTTTTGACGCACAAAGACCGTTAAAGGAGAGATGCCTTTCCTTCTTTTAAGCACTTTTTCAATATCCTTTTCACTGAAATTCACAACACTGCCACTCCTGACGCTGCACAGTGTAGCGCCAGCTGACGAATACTTGCCGCATCACAGTTTTCTCCTGGATTGTTGACTCTGATCCACTCACGGCCCGCAACGGGATCCTGATTGGCATAGATACTGACTTGCCCTGAATACAAAAAGCTTTCTAGGCTTTGCCTTTTATAACGCAGCCTCCATAAGGGCGTTCACCACCCGCTCGGTCGATCATCCGCATAATAGGAATAGGTTTCTTCCTCTGGGATGTGGAATTCACATTTTGAATTCTGTCATAGACCGGATCGGCAAGTGCTTCCTCATAGCGGGTCTCGCGTCAATGCAACTCCTTTGCGGAAAGCATATTGTGCAAGACCTGCTTTTCTTCTGCTGCAGTACTGTTTTCCGGATGTGTAATCGGATTTGAGCTCGGAAGCGATTCTTCTTCGTAATTGCGCAATCACTGCGCATTCCGACAGCGCTAACCTTTTCACTTTTTATTGAAAACAATGACTGGCCGCAACCCTTTACTCTCAGTGCATTGGCTCCCAGATCGATGGTATTTCAGTACTCGGTAAGGATACCTCTTCAATCTTTTCTTGTCCAACTCCTGGTTGACTCTTCGCAGTTCCAGAGCCAGATACCGTCCTGGAAATTTCACGAACATATTTTTCAGTACTTCCTCTCCGCGAAGTCCGCTTCCAGCAAGACATTGTTCTTCTGTAGCTGCAGCGCACGTGGAACCTCCGCCACGCGAGCTGTCGATCGGAAACAAACTCTCTACCGCGCGCGCAAATAGAGCGAGTCAATTCCAGCTAGGACCCAAAAGCGTTCATCCTTCATCGCGACAGCGCATTAACCATGTCTTTCTGAAGTTCTTCATAACTCGACTCTCTTCTCTGTTGGATCTCCGTAACCAGAGGTAGACATCAGATTCCCCTTTTATCGCAAATCTTGTCGCGTAAGAGGTCGGTCCGACATGAATCTTATGAATATCCGGTGCGTGGAGTCCAATCCCCCGAAAAATGCCGCCGAAAGCAAAGAAAAGCGACAAAAGCGAAGCAACGAAACAGAACAGAATCCAGTTCTCGCAATCCCTGTTACATTCCAGCTCAAATTGCAGCTCGCTTACTTTGCAACCGCTATATAACGATTCTCTATACTGCGTCGTAAACTTCATTCTTCGTCCCTAACAAAGCCCTCTCCGCAACATCGCTGAATTCTATCCCATTTCTCCGCTTATGCCAAGTGCTCTTCTATCCTGTCAGACGTTTTATGCCAAATACCTCGGGGATCAAAAACTGCTGCTCACCCATAGATCGGGGCAATCTCTCCTTCCGAAGACCAAAACAAGCTTCGACTGTTTTCATTGATATAAAACTCTGGTCCGCATGGAACCTCTCTCTAAAGCCTTCTTCACTGTCCTTCTCCATCCCGCAAGAAAGTACTTTCTCCGAAGAAGATTTCTTGATTATGTCTTTTCGAATCCGTCTTCTAACTTCTTCGGCAAGAATCTTCCATAATCGGGCGCGTATCGGGGAAAAGATCTCTTTAACGTGAGCAGTGTCGCCATGTTTATCCACAGTATAATAACAATGATTCAGCGTCGAGGAATCTCCTTCAGACAGGGCAGAGCACAAGGCTACATACACCTCTCCTCAATCCAGAAGCACTTTTATAAGAAAACATCCAAATTTATATTCCGTCTTTAGCCAATTCTCTCTCTTGAAATCCTGAACAAGCTCCTCCGTCTTCGATATCGATGTTTCCAGGCTGATTTTCTGGTGGAGGCGTGAAGCATTCTTGTTCCGGAACGGCAATCAACCTCCTTTTGGTCCCAGGTGGAAGCGCTTCCTCCCGCGGGAAAGATAAGCATGCACTCACTTCCGCACTGTGCTTTCCATCTTGAAAGAGTACTTCCTGCTGCACTTAACTCGAAAATACCTTCCAAGTCCTGGGAAATTCGCTTGCAGCGCGTAAGCTCAGTGTTCAGAACATTGGGAAGAATATGGGAAAGCGAAGGCAGGCAGCCGCCGCACCTCTCATGCGATGACCATATTTTCTTCCTCCTCATGGGGTACAAATTCTTTCAGCGTCTCTTCCAAGCCGGGCCCTCATCCGCTTCCAGAATAAAGGAATTTTCTACTTTCCCCATTGCTCTTTCAATTAATTTCTCATCTCCATACAAACCTTCATCTTGCAGTGCGCTTTTTCTTTTAATTCATTTCTTGTCTCGATGCAGATCGACCTTTCACCCATCTCTTCTGTAACCCCTGCATCGCTCATGCATCTCTTTGTATATATCATCGTGATAAAATATCTTCTTCGTCAATACTATTACGCGCGTCTCTTTCAGTGCATCGAAGAAAGTAGTGCACATGACTCAACAAGCATCTTCTTTCGGCAATATGTTCTTCTACATTATCTCGTGGACAGAGCAAACACTGTCCGCTAATTCCTCAATACTCTCCTGCAAAAGAATCACAGGCCTTCTTCTTCGCCCCAAGCATCTTAACACGATTAATCGCTGCATTTCGTGTCACCTCGTAATCAACACGCTTTTGAGAAGGTCTCCGGAGGAATTGCATTCCAGGCGCCCAACCAGGTATCATTTAAGACTTCTTCCACATCTTCTCGCGAAAGAATCTGACTTGCTATCTTCCCGCAATACGCCTTGTACTGTTCCCTCCTCTAAACGGAGGAATCTTCTCATCTCTTTGAAAATAAATTATACTTTCACTTTGTCTTCCATACACACCCACAAACCCCACTCTCCCCTTTTTCAAAAAGAGGATACGATAAAGGTTTGTCTTTCTTGTGAAAAACTTTAGGCCCTCTTTACAAGACAAAACTCTCTCCTTCAAAGTGATCCACTTCCGACAGCTTTTCCTGTACACTCCATCAACAACGTCGTCTCCTGTCCTCCTTACATCGCTTTAAAGCTGCCGGCTTCCGGTTTATCAAAGTTTCACCTGCATAGGACTTTCCTTCTTGTTGTGATGGCACATTAAATCTTTTTATGCGGAAATGCTTCCTCTCCAGCTCTTCCGTCTTCTCCTCATCCGGCCTTTTCTCCTGCTCTCTGAGACCTCGCAGAAACCTCGGTTCTTTTCCTGACTCGGACTTTGCCGCCCTTTTCTCCACAAGCCATAAGAGAAACCTCCCTCAAGCATCGCAGAGGACAGTACCAAAGCCTTCTTCCATACTGCATTCTTCTTTCCATCAATAGAGCTTTCTTCCATTATAGCTCCATTATTGCATATATATATTTCTAAAGGTCGTGAGAGCATCGGGTTTGTACCTCTCATCCTCTCCTCCACCCTAGAAGACAGCTGCGTGAAGAAAAAGGTTATGCAGTTAATTTGAAAAATTCTCTTTTGTTCATCACTGAACAAAGACATTTATGTCTCCTGTTCCGGAACCGTGCTTCTGAACTCATCCTCTTTCCCTGACCAAAGCTTCTGCAGAGTTTGGATATTGCATTTACAGGCATTTATGCACAAAAGGGAGTGCGGTTTTCTATCGCATTTTTCTTTATCGGAAGACAATTCTATGAGAAAATCTGCCGATCCTTCTCCCAAAGGACTCAAAGCAGAGGGAGTGTCATCTCTTCCTGGTTCCGATTTTGAATATCGATAGCGGGAAGATTCTTCCTTTTCCCTGTAACTCCCGATTCAAAACCAGCCCACATTGCTCCGTTCCCTCAAATTCCTTCATATGGATGACATCATCCATCTCGGGAACGCTGTGCACCAGTGCCGTCGTGCAAGCATCGTTGAAATCCTCAGCTTTCTCGAATATTTTCTTGCCGCACCGAAGAACAAGCTTCGGCGCGTAGTGGCAGGTGAATCCATTCCGCCGGATAAAATCTTTCCGAAGAGGGAACAATCAGGGTTGTAAGCTCTGCACAGCCTGAGTGAGAGCCTGTCCAGAAGAATACAGACGTTCTGTCCCCTCGCTCTCACGAGTCACGCTTTAGCGTTCACGGTCATTCCGCCAATTCCTTTATGATGTCTCGGGAAGCTCGTCAGCAGAAGTAACGATTTGTAATGACTCTCTGACCATTTCTCTTCCATCATATCCGTCACTTTCTTCCGGTCTTTCATCAATGAGAAGAACTCATCAGAGTCATGTCCGGTCCATTCTGCTGAAAAATAGATTGTGCAATTTGTTTCAGAAGCGTGGTTTCTTCGCTTTTTGGCGGAGAAACGATCATTCGCGCTGTCCTTTCCACAGGAGTCAAGAAGATCCAGTACACGGAGAAGTGGAAACGCGCTTCTCTTTCCATCGGGATTCGTTCATCCTGTAGAAAATCGGCGTGTTTGTCGAAACTCGTTCGCGCTGAAGAGCGCGGAAAGGGGAGATTAGTTCGACCTTCTCACATAAAAGAAGCTGCACTGTACCCTCTCCTGCGGGTTTCTCGATTTGGCATAGCTGTAGAGCATATCTCTGGTCTTTAAATGAAAACACGGCGAATCATCGTTGTTCACATAAATCATCCTGCTCCTCCCGGAAGAAAATCTCCGAACGAATAAATCCGTATCCGTCCGCCATGTATCTCTAAAAGTGCCTTTGTACCGCTCTTTGCATCCGCATCACGCGGCCTTCTTTTTCTGAAATCCTGGTTCTCTGCTCTTCCTTCTGCTTCTTCCGCACCTCCTGCTCTCCGGGTTTTTCTACGTCCTTTGTCCAGCCTCTTTGCTCCGCCAGCAATCTTTGTCTCCTCTAAAGGCAGTCTCTCAGCAGTGGATTTTTCTTCCTTTTTCTTTTGGTACGCTTTGAGAAGCCTCTCTTCGTCTCCGCCTCTGGGCCATCCTCTGTTTGACGTGCAGTCTTTCTTAACGGCTCTCTTCCGGACTCTTCCTCCATGCATCTCTTTCTTTCCGCCTCCTTCTGCCGTCTCTCTCTCTTCTTCCATAGAGACTGCGTCACTGGTTCTTGCCACTCTTTCTGGTCTTCCTTCTTTCTTTTCACGGAAGCACGGTCTCTTCTTTATTTTCCTGTACTTTTCATGTCGCGTCGATGTTTTCTTTTCTTCTTTTGTGCCATGCAACCCTTTATTCTCTACTTAAAAACCTTGTCTTCAGCCAGATCAGCTCACAGGGCATGAATCTGCACATTTCTGGCCCTCCTCTTCTCCCGCTGAGCATAATATCTCTTGTAATCTTCTTACCTCATTCACATGTACGCAATCCGTCACAAACATGGAGAAGCAGGTGCCAAAGAATCTGTTAATCTTTCTCCCTCATAATACCTTCCAGCCTGAGAAATATGATTGTCTGGCATCCAGCACCCAGGTATCCGCAAGGCTGGAAAGCTCTTGTTCTTCCTTCTGTAGCTGTTCTCGAGACGAAGGATGCTTTGGACATACTCTCTCCTCCATACCGCCTCTTTTCTTCTTCTTTTCTCCCTATCCCCAAGGAACTTTCCTCATGCAAATATGCAATCCACCTGCCTCGAGCGGGATCGCATAGAGTAACTCACTCGTGGCAATTCGTCGGAATACAGGACGGGATTCCGGACTGACTGAGCAAAAAGGCATGCAACATGATATCCAGGCGGATGGCTACGCGCTATCTTTTCCGGATCTCTCTTTCTTCCCTCTTCGATTCCCGAAAAGATGTTGTCGTACCGCAGAGTCTGGCATCTCCATGCAGATCACGCTAAAGTTCCTCGACCTTGAAAAATCTGAGAACTGCATGATAATAAGCATTGAGAAAGCTCAGTGGTACTTCTTCCATGCCGAAATTCCGAAGAAAAATCGTAGTCCAGTCCCCAGCCAATGTCATCATGACAACGAAGATACTTGAGAGAAATCTTATCTTTCGAAGGGCAAAGACCTGTCTGAGCTGATGTTGCAGGAGTCTGGTATTCCCATGAAGCGCATGCTGTACTTTCGCCATGGTTGTCACATTATAGCAGCTGGTATTCGGTTTTCTTCCGCACCAAAATAAGGCATCACCTTCTCTCGGTTCCATCACGACTTCTCCCGCAGTAGCATCTCGGGAGCTCACCACCTCATCTGCTTATGACGAAAGAGTAAGTGACAATGGTATGTACTTCAGGAAGATTTTCACAACTGGTCTCTAGTTTCTTCCAGACATACGGTACGGCATCCAGACGGAAAATATCCGTTCCCTTTATTACAAAGATAAAGTGTATTTTCCAGCATCGCATTGAATACTTTCGGATTCGTAGCACTGAGATCCCACTGATAGGATAGAACGTGGTCAGTGACCACTTGGCATACCTCATCATAAGTGAAATTTCCGCGCCGATTCCGGAAAGACTTATAAGCACTGTTTTTCGAATTCATTCGGAATGTTCCAATCATCAAAAGATAAAAATAGTAATCCTGAAATTCTTTTTTCCTGTCTGCACCTGTTTTGCCCACTCACTGTTCCTCTGAGGTAGATTCATCACAAAATCCAGACCGACAATCATCCCTTCCGTATGGCAGGCCTTTCGTAAGAGAGCGCAAATCCTTCATCGTACCGAGTTCCGCCTCGTACCTTCCTGTAATCCGATACAGCATAGCCGCCATCCGACTCTCTTTTCGGGCTTTCCAGAATAGGCATGATTTGCAAATAATTGAATCCGCTTTTCCTTTAAATAGCTGAGATGTTTCTCCACCCCTTTTATTGTATCGGCAAAATTGTTCACATAAAGAAGAGTTCCAATACGATCATTTTGCTTATACCATTTCGGTCCGCCATTCTTTCTTCATCCAACAGGAGTAAATCTTCTTCACGGGAAAGGGCATATTTTTTCTAACAAATCCAGAAAAGCCTGAAAAATCCTCCTCCGCACAACGATAGAGTTCATGGTACAGCCACTTCATTTCGTCATAATGATGCTTGAGCCTATTTTGATACGCTTCCTTGGCCTTTTTCCCGCACGTTCTCTTTTTCTGACAATCCACCGCCTCTTTTCATCCCGCACTCCTCCTTATAAAAAGATTTTACTGAATACAGTTTACATATAGAAAAATGAACACACTCTTTTTAAGATAAAATATTATTTAAGAGAATAAACCTGTTCTATCCTCATTCCGACAGAAACGGTTCACTTCATTATAACCGAATAAAATGCACAACAAGCTATCTTTTTCTTATCCCGTCTTTTCATAAATATTGCAATTTTCGCTCAGCTTTATATAAACTAAGAAGCATACGTTAAATATTCTACAAGAAGCAAAAAAGGAAATCGCATCAGGAAAATCCAAGTTTTCCGGAATGTTTGTGCGCTTCGTATTATAGAAGAGGGGAAAATTATGTTGTACGGTGCTTTAGAAGCTGGTGGAACAAAATGATTTTGCAGTATTTGTATGAAAATGGAGAGATTGTGGAGCAAACTTCCATTCCTACAAAGACACCCGACGAAACGATGCCTAAAATTATCGACTTTTTCCGTGATAAAGGAATTGTTGCTCTCGGCATTGCCTGCTTTGGTCCAATCGACCTGCACCCCTCCTCGGAAACATACGGTTACATCACAAGTACCCCAAAGATTGCATGGCAGAACTACCCCATTGTTCCTGTCATCCAGAAAGCGCTTTGATTCTCATCGGTTTCGATACCGACGTAAACGGTTCTCTACTCGGAGAAGTTTCTACGGCTCGAGTCGCGGTATCGAGAAATGCCGTCTATATCACCATCGGTACCGGTATCGGTGGAGGTGTACTAGTAACGGGAAGCTGCTCCACGGAATGCTCCACCCCAGAGCTTGGACACATGGCTCTAGTGCCTCATGAGAAAGACCATTTCGGAGGGAAACTGTCCTTTCCATAAAAACCGCTTTCGAAGGAATGGCTTCCGGTCCGGCAATGGAGGCACGATACGGTAAGAAAGCCGATGCACTCAGTGATGTTCCTCTGGTATGGGAGATGGAAGTCTATTATATCGGGCAGGCACTTCAATCATCATCCTGACTCTGAGTCCGGAAAGGATCATCCTCGAGGCGGTGTGATGCATCAGGCGCAGCTCTTCCTCTCATTCGTCTAGAGGTAAAGAAACAGCTGAATCACTATTTAAAAACAAAAGAATTGGACGATTTAGACCACTACATCATTCCGGCAAGCCTCAATGACAACTCAGGGGGTTTTGGGTTGCCTACAGCTGGCAATCAATGCCAAAAAGCGATTATAAGAGATTTTTCGTACATAAACCGTAGTACGGGAAACGGTAATATAAAAGGGTAGAAATGGACTGAAGAAAAACTGGAATTAACTTATGGAAACGGGAATAAAATGGTTACTAATCGATTTTCTCACAGGCGGCATCGTCGGTAGCGTTGCCGCTTATTTTGCGAAATGTATCCAGATTGTTACCGCTCATACGGGAAGCACATCCGATTCTGATTGCTTTCCTGCCGCTTTCCGGTATCCTGATTGTGCTCTCCCACCGTTTCTTCTCCGTAAAAATCCTGAAAGGAACGAATCTCGTTTTTGGAATCCGATTCAAAACGGAGATACGCTTTCCTCATTACATGGCACCGATAATCATCTTTGCCAGTATCATTTCCATCTCTTCGGCGCTCTGTCGGAAGAGAAGGAGCCGCTTTGCAGTTAGGTTCTTCCATGGAGCAAGCCTCGGAAGTTCCTCCGCTTAAAGAGAAAAAGACAGACGACGCATCATGCTCTGCGGAATGAGTGCCGCCTCCGGTCTCTCCGACTCCCCTTGCCGCCGCAGTTCTTGCCATGGAAATCTGCACGGTGGGACAATGTATTACATGGCACTCTTCCCTGTACCATCTCTGCGCTGGTAGCCAACTACTTTGCTGAACACATTGTTCGCGTTGTGGAACCCGAACTGCACATCCGGATGATTCCCGAGATGCACTGGAAAGGCGCTTTTATCCACTAATTTTTCTTGCTGTCATCGGTTCCCTCGTCAGTATCCTCTTTATTCTCCTCGATCCACAAAAACGAAAGCCCTTTTCACAAAAATATTTTGAAAAACAGTTTCGTCTGTATCCTCGTGAGCGGCGCCATCGTCAGCCTCTTCACTTTTCTCTTCTTCAGAACACCGATTATAACGGTACCGGAATGGGCATCATTGTGAAAACAATCAATCATCCCGGCTATCGCATCTTTTTCTTTTGCTTTCTTTTTAAAAGATTCTCTTTACCGCAGTGTTCTCCGGCGGTTATCAGGGCGGGAAATCGTCCCTTCCCCTCTATATCGGCGCAACACTGGGAAATGCACTGCAAATCTTTCTCCTCTGGACCCCTGGCCTATCGGCTGCACTCGGTATGGCTTCCGTTTTTGCAGTGTGACAAACCGCCCCTGGCTACCCTTTGATCTGTTTTGAGCTCTTCGGCTTCCAAGCCTCTTCGTATTTTTATCCTGGCCATCGCAGTAAGTTATCTTTTGCTCCGGAACATAGGCTTATACCATACACAACGTATTCTCTTTCCAAGATAGAGGAGAAAGAAATCAACACACTGGCAGAATAGTCCTGAAGATACGGACAAAAGAGCTAAAGAGACTGTTATCACTTTGTTATCACTTAACAAACGCTGTACAAAACTCTCATCTTCTGCCAAAACACGCAGATTACCGACTTTCTTCTTCCCCGGTCGCATAATTTTTCAATTCCAGAATACTTCCTTCCGGAAGCCCTTTTCCAAATTCTATCGATAAAAATCTGCCACTTTGGGATGATTCCTTTAAAGTTATCCCAGTCCTTGCAAACTGCATCATTTCCATTGGATTCATATCCTCCTTTTCCTTTTTATTTCACAAGTCCAATCTTTTCTGTAGGATATCGAATGAAAAAGAATTTATGCAAGAAATTTTATAGTTATACTGTGGCTTTTAAAGCTACTGCACAGAAAAAGACAGAGACATAAAAAGACAGCACATAAAAAGGATTGCACTATAAAAAGATTGCGTTATAGAAGGACAACGTCACAGATGGATAAATTAAAAGAAATCAGCCCTGTTGCGTGGCTGCATAGGAATATCAGAATTATATCCCGCTCGACATCCGATGAAGCGAATATGAGCTGGGACATATTGAAAATGCAAAATGGATGGCAATTTCCGACTTATTGCAGGAACAAATTCTTTAGCAAAGGAAAAACCATATCTGCTTTACTGCAAGTATGGCACCATTTCCCGGGAACTTGGCGAAACGACTGCATCGAAAAAAAGGCTACACCGTGGCAAACCCTCTATGGCGGGTACTGGTGCTTATGTACTGGAAAAATTGTTGTCTTCCAAAAATTGAACGCAGAAAAGGAAATCGAAGAGTAGTCTCCGAAAAATTCAAAAATCCATCTTTACCCCTGTTTGCCATAGGCGCTATCAATGATTTCCAACTCTGTTTCGAGGGGGATAAAATCTGCGTCTGCATATCCGGCGGAAAGGATTCTATGATTATGGCAAAGCTCTTCCAAGAACTGAAGCGCCATAATAAGTTTCCTTTTTCTGTACAGTTTTCTAGGCGGATCCCGGTTACAATGCATACAACCGAAAATCATTGAAGAGAATGCCACGCTTCTTGATATCCCTTTAACTTTTTCTCAGACGGATATTTTTGAATCAGTTCGGCATCCCTCTCTTCACCCTGCTATGTCTGCTGCCAGAATGCGAAGAGATACCTTTACTCTAAAGCCAAAGAGCTGGGCTGCAATAAAATCGCCTTGGGACACCACTTGACGATGTCATCGAAACCGTTCTCATGGGGATGTTGTACAGCGGTCAGTTCCAGGCTATGATGCCCAAACTCCATCTCTACGAACTTCCCTGGAATGGAATTAATCCGCCCTCTATTACGTGCGGGAAGACGATATCAAGCACCGAGAGATTACAATGAACTGAACTTTCATTCATGTGCCTGTCGTTTTACGGAGACCTGTTCCACCTGTCACACCGACGGAACAACGAGTTCTAAACGTCTGGAAACCAAGAAGTTAATCCAAGAGTTAAAGAAGAATAATCCCTACATTGAGAAAAATATCTTCCGTTCCACTGAGAATATTTCCAAACAGACCATTCTCGGTTTAAAAGATAAAGGGGTGAAGCACTCTTTCCTGGAATGGTATGACGACGAGAACCGCTAACCCACGTGTAGACAGGAACCGCCGATAAATTCTCGCAAAATCGAATTCTGGGGAATGGATTCCGGACTCAGGGCAAGGACATAATCCAAAAATTTCAGGAGACGCTTTGGCTTCCTGATAGCACGGACTGTCCTCTGCAATCTGGAAAAGTAGCGGTTCCGCAAAGATTTTCAGAACCGGCAGTTCATAAATCAAAGCCGAATTCACCATCACATCCGCCCTTTCCTGATAAGGGAATATATTCTGATCTTCTCCTCTACGTACGCTCTTCCACATGGAGATGGTATTTTCCGCAGAATAACCGCGTGTCCGATTATCTCGCACCATCCTTCGAAGCAGTCGCACATCTGTTGTCGGAATCCGGTTGTGCTCATCGATATTTAAAGGTGTCAGGCAGAGATATAAATCCGATACTTGCTGTCTTCCGGTAGAGATGTGACATTCGGTCATTTAAACAATGAATTCCTTCAATGACCAGAATATCTTCCTCTCCGAGTTCCAGAAAAATCTCCCTTGTATTCCTCTCTTCCCGTGAGAAAAGTTGTAGCGGGAAAGTCCCACCTCTTTTCCCGATAGAAGATTCTGCATATCCTCATTAAACTGAGGAAGATCACATTCTCAATGGACCTCGAAAATCAACATTTCTCCGCATCTCTGGGAGCAAAGTCTCTTCCCCTGAAAAATAATTGTCTACAGAGATGGCATGTGGTTGCTTTCCAGTGCAGCGAGCTGAATACTCAAACGTTTTGAAAAGCTTGTTTTTCCGGAAGAAGACGGTCCTGCGATTAAGACCATCCGCTTTGTTTTTCTCACAATTTCCATTGCCATATTCCCTGATTTGCTTTCTCAAAATACGCTTCCTGCATCAAAATCAAAGAATTAGGGTTCTGACACGATTTTTGATTTAATGCGCCAATATTTTTAATTCTACCGCTGCCGCCCACTCTGCAGAGGTTTTCTGTACGCGGTACAGTTTGTCCATCGGCTTAAACTCCGAAGCACGCTCTGATTCTTCTTCTCTCGAAGAAGCAAAATAAATCCGTCTCCATAGGGAAAAGGTCAAACAGGGTTACATAAGAAGTATTTAACAGCATTGCCTCTGTAAAATAGTCTTGAAAGTTCCCAAAGAGTAGATATTGACCCGACTCGTCATACGAAAGCGGAACAGTTCTTCCTTCGATGGCATGCCGAGATGCCGGAATAACTCCTGTGCTCTCCGGTCGAGACATTTCGCTTCATAATCGGCATGGCTTTTTCGCATATTCTTCCATTGTCGCTTTCACTCGAAAGTAACGCTGTGAGACGCACATCCCCGGAAAGATGCCTCGTAGAATCCGCCTCCCAATGTATAATCACTGGTCACATTGAAGTCTTTTATCCCTTTGCACGATGGTAAAAGGCTTTTTAAAAGACAAAATAGCGGAACGCTGATAACTCCGCATTCCTATGCTGTCCCGAATCGTAATCCACTCAATCGTAATATCTCTTCAGGAAGCTTCTATGCAGTCTCATAGATCTGACTTCCCACTTTCGCTAAAAGCAAGGATATTCCTCCTCACCTGAAAAATAGGGTACGATATCCTGAATCGAATCCCTTCTCTACTTCAATCGTTTTTCCTTTGCTGTTACGAACATCTTTCCACTCCTATATATTACACAATCTGTCCCGGAAAATGGACAGAATTCTCCACCAACTCTATCTCCTGAAATTGTCGGCTGAGTACCTCCCGCATATAAGGTACGAAGAAATGCTCCAGGCCGTAATGCCCTGCATTAATCAGGCTCAATCCTCTTTCCATACTGTCTATCGCATCATGCTGCCCGAAATCTCCGCTGATATAGGCATCCACTTCTTTCGGGATGGAGGAAAGAAAACTTCTTCCGGAACCCGGACAGACTGCCACCTTCCGGATTCTTTTCCCGCAGTCAAAAAATTCCACGTACGGTAAGTCGCACACTTTCTTGACATAAGACGAGAGTGCTTGACAAGTCATCTCCTCCTTTAAGGTGGTGTAAAAGCCGATTCCCTCGATACAATCCGAGGATTTGGATCGCACTTTCCTCCATAACACCTTCCTTTTTCCATCCAAGCGTTCTCGCAAGAAGGTCAGCCATTCCCATTTTCACAGCGTCAAAATTCGTATGCATCGAAAAAACGGAAATCCCGTGCTCCGTAAGAGAAAGAATTTTTCGGCCGCAGGCTTCCTCTTCCGTTATCGCTTTTTATCCCTTTAAAAGAAAGGATGATGGCTCAGGATGAAATCGCAATCAGAACCTATTGCCGACTCCACTGCCCTGACAGTTTACATCCAGTGTAATAAAACCCGTTTTACCTCTCTTCTCGCTTCCCCAGTAAAACTCCTACGTTATCCCAATCCATCGCAAGATTTTTCGGGGCAAACTCTCTAAGAATTGAATCAACTGTTCTTTTTCATTTTTCTCCTCAATTTTCGAATTTAAGATTGTGCTTTCATTCTGTATATTCTCGTTCTATCTTCCCGCCATTCTATACCTTTTTGTTCTATGTTCCTGCCGTTCTGTACCTTCTCGCTCTATGCCCTGCCCTGTTTATCCGCTTTATGTGGGTTAGCTGTTTCTTCTATAATAAAATTTTCAGCGTTCGTACATCGACAAAGCCTCCTGAATCAAGGAAACTTTCTTTTCCACTGCTTGGCTCTCCCGAGCACAATGGCTGAAACTGCTGCTTCTCCCTTTCTCCAGCATCCGTTTCAAGACCGGATCCCTTTTCTGTAAAGGAATCCAACCATACTCCCATTCCACCTCACGATGCTCTCCCTGCTCCTTTCCTTTTCCGCTCAGCATTAAACGATAGAATTTTCCGGCTTCTTCTACATACCTTCTTCTATCAAGCATCTAAAAGAGGAAAGTTCTTCCTCGAACACGTCTAAAAATCAGACTGCGGAGAAAGTACAATATAGGAAAATTTTGCACCCTTCCCTCCAGGATGCGGAGCATCAGCGGTCCTCCCATCCCGGAGAGAAGGAGCGCTTCACAATCCTGCCCGCTAAACGCCAAAAGACCGTCTCCGAGGTGACAGCTAATCTTCTCTTCCAGACCTTCCTTCAGGATATTCCGTCTTGCACTTTTCCAGCGCTTCTCTCCTATATCGCAGGCGTAAACATGCCCGCTTTTCCGGAACGAATCAGTAAAATGGAGGAATACGCATGGTCACATCCGATGTTTCGGCAACTGTCTTCACCCTTTGGAAACAATTTCACGATTTCTTCAATTCGTTTATGCAAAAACCCTCCTTTTAAAATGGAAAGTGAAAAATTTCTCCAGTAGTCTCTCTCTTAAAACCGGACAGCGCTTCCGCATCAACCGTTTGTTCAATTTTTTCTTCGATGCGTTGCAGTTTCATTCTCCTTATATAATCTGCAAGTAATTTTCTTTCTTCGTCCCGCTCCAAATCCATGTGATAATAATCTCCATGATACAGCTTCACAAGCTTACGATATTTCTCTTCCTTCCTGATAGCTATCCAGGATTTCTGCATGGGTATCCCTTTAGAAGTTTCTCATACTTCCTGCAAGAGAGGCGCTTTTAAATCGGATACGGAAATAAATGCTTTTGGCCTTTTCGACCGATTCACCTTTGCATGAGAACGGATAGAAATTCCTTCCAAAGAAGAATTCCATTTTTCTTCCCTGTTTGTTCTCCACCCGCCGGAGCTCTTTCTTAAAACTGAATTGAAGATGCCCTTTTCTTCCTCCTTGTCGAGAAGGTATTGCAGGCTCTCCACTCTTAACATCTGCTCCCCTTTGCTACCGCCTTCATATAATTTTCTCCTGTTCCACAAGATCCGTAAAGCTATGTTTTAGTGCAGCAATACTTTCCATGTATTTCTGCATTCCTGCCGGATCCTGTAGGTTGAACTCGGCTTTCCTTTCTTTCTACTTCCCATAAAAAGGCATTTTGGGCTCCATCGATACGCTTCTGAAAAGCCTCCCTTCCTTCCGCTTTCAAAAATTCGTCCGGATCTTTGTAGGACTTAAAGAAATGACTCTTCCTTCCAGCTTTTTCCCGCAAGATGGGAATGGCCCTTTTACAAGCCTTTTTCCCGGCGCCGTCACTATCAAAACAAAGGTAGATTATTGCATTAAATCGCTTCAGAAGCTCTGCCTGCTGTTCGGTAAAAGCAGTCCCCAAAGAGGCAACCGCTTCGATAAATCCCCACTGATGAAGGGAAATGACATCCATATAGCCCTCACAAAGAATAAAATATCCGGCTCTGGACTTTCGCGCGAAATTTAAGGCAAAAAGATTTCTGGACTTATCAAAAGCTTTGGTTTCCTGTGAGTTCAAGTATTTAGGCTCTCCATCGCCCAGTACTCTCCTCCGAACTGATCACGCGATTATGCAAAATCCATGATGGGAAAAGATTAAACGATTGAAAAATTTATCATATACTGCATTTTCACGGAAAGTAAAAAGACCTGACTCCTGTAGAATCTGGTCGGAAAAAGACAGCGCCTCAATACTGATATAGACTGTCTCTCCTTTCCGGCATACCCCAAACCGAAATGGGTGATACTTTTCTCCGCTGAGTTCTCTTTTTCTGACAATACGCGAGTCCCGGCTTGCCTTTCTCACTCCTTAGCTGCTTTACATAAAATAAAGTGGCTTGCTTATTGATTTCAATATCTTATACTCGAAGATCTTTCTTCTCCCCTGGTTCCGCTTTTTCTTCTTTCTGGAAGAGACACCCTCCTCTTCCGCAAGTTCTTCCAAAGCTTCCACAAAGCTTTAAGTTCTCATACTCCATGAGAAAGCGAATGCTGTCTCCCGCCTTTCCACAGCCGAAACAATAAAAATCTGTTTCGACGGAGAAACTGAGAAGGACGGGGTCTTTTTCCCCATGAAAAGGACAAAGACCGAAATAGCTTTGCGCCCTCAGATGAACATACTGTCCTATCAAATCCACGATATCTGTTTTTCGACGAACTTCCTCTCACAATGTCCTCCGTAGTACATGAAAGCTCCTTCTCAACACAACGAAACTACACAACCCCTTTTACATGGTATATTTTTCTTCCCGGCATCCTCTTCCCGGACAATCAGTTCGCCCATGCCTTCGGCACAAAAATACCCATAAATTTATGATTACAATATTCATCTGTCATGCCGGAGATATAATCACAAACTACACGCTCCAGATGTTCTTCCTGGATACCGTCCTGTCTTCCAAACTTTCCTCATAAAGAAAACGATACTCTTCCGTAAGTTCATCGGGGATGCTCCATATAGAAGGTAAAGAGCAGTCGGATCATCCCTCCACCTTCCATTCCTCTTCCTTTCGCTTTTACTCTTCCGATACATGGGTAAACATCCACTTACGAAAAATCTTGCATCGTCTCCTCACAAGAGGATCCATCGAAAGCCCTCGGCTTTCCTATGGAAGAAAAAAATCACGGAGCGAATCAGGGTATTCATCCTCTCCTTAACTGTCCTTCCCAGAATACGCCGGTATTCTTCCGGAAGATCTTCTTCAGAAAGAATGCCTCCCGTATGGCATCATCTACACTCATGATTCAGATAGGCTATCTTATCGGAAAGGCGAACCGCCTGTCCCTCCAAGGTACTGGGATTTCCTGCGCTTCTGTGATTCTTGATCCCATCCCTGACTTCCTTTGAGAGATTCAGTCCGCGCCTGTTCTTTTCTAATACTTCCACCACACGAATGCTCTGCTCCACATGAGAAAAAGCCGAAAGAGCAGATCTTCTGCAGCTCTTTTCTCCTGCATGGCCGTAGGGCGTGCGACCGAGGTCATGCCCGAGCGCAATGGCTTCCGTCAAATCCTCATTTAACCGTAATGCCTTCGCAATACTTTCTGCAATCTGACTCCACCTCAAGCGTATGCGTGAGTCTTGTGCGATAGTGATCTCCTCCGGCTGAATAAAAACCTGTGTTTTCTGTTTTAAACGCCGGAAAGCTTTCGAATGCAATATACGATCACGATCTCTCTGAAAAATGGTACGAATATCATCCTCTCTTCCGGAAAAATCTCTTCCCAATGAATTCATGCTTAGCAGGCATAGGAGAAAGGATTTCCTTTTCCAATTCCTCCATCTCTTCACGTATTGTCATAATCCACCTTCAAAAAGAAAATCTTCTATAGAAACCAAATTTATAGCAATCCCTGAAAAAGCAGAAGTAAAATACAGCGGCAGAACATACAAAAAATACGGTTTGAAAAACTTCGAGCATCTTCAGGCTTTCTCCCTTATTGCACTCCGCAATATACCGGTCAAAGCTGAAGCCCCATCTGCTCAGCCACAAAAAGCAGATAAATAAGAGAACTGATTGGCAGAATCAGATTGCTCACAATAAAATCCTCTGAATCCAGAACATCCCTTCCTCCAATCAGATGGATTCCTTTCCATAAATTATACCCTAAAATACAGGGAATACTCATCAGAAAAAAATGAAAATACAATTCACTATCACGGCTTTCTTTCTATCCCAGTCAGATTCTCCATACTGGTAGAAATCAAGTTCTCAAAAACGGCACTAACTGTTGAAAAACTGGCAAAGGTCATAAAGAGGAAGAAAAAGGCTTCCCCAAACTCTCCCGAATTGCATGTGCATAAACACCTTCGGTAAGGTAAAGAAGATGAGAGGCGGTCCTGCATCTGGTTCCACGCCAAAGCTGAAGCAGGCAGGAAAATGATTGCCGGAAAGAACAGCCACAAAGGTATCTAAAGCGCAACCTTACCCCTTCACTGACCAGACTGTAGTCATCCGACATATATGAACCGAAGATTTCCATGGCGGCAACGCCGAGAGATAAAGTAAAAAAAGACTGATTCATTGCAGCGGAAATGACATGAAAAAGACCGTTTTTCACTCTCCAGATTGGGAAGAAGATAAAACTTGGCACCAGCAGACGCGCCTGGCAGAAGAAGGCTATGTACGGCAAGAATCACGATTAAGAGGAGTAAGGCGGACATCATCACCGTCGTTACTTTCTCAAGCCCCTTCTGTAAGCCAAGAGAGCAAATTAAAACCGCCGATTACCGTAACGCCCATACAGAGCGTCATTTCTTCGGGTCTCGCCAACATGGTTGAAAAATACCGTCTCACTTTTTCCGCCTGTATTCCCTGAAAAGTGCCGAACAGAAATTTAAAAATAAGAAAGCATCCACCCCGAAACGGTTGTATAGTACATCATTAAAAGATAACAGCCCAGGATGCATACATAGCCGTGGAGATGCCATTTACTCCTTCGGCTCCAGTGCTGCATAGCTTTGAACCACTGACTTCCTAGCCGCTCTTCCAACCGCAAGTTCCATCGTCAGAACCGGCAAGCCCATAATCAAGAGAAAGAGGAGATAAAAAGAACAAAATGCTCCCCTGTTCTGTCCAACCAGATACGGAAACTTCCATACATTTCTGATTCCAATCGCACAGCCTGCACTCACAAGAAGGAAACCTGATTTCGATTTAAAATTCTCTACCCATACTCTCCTCCTATAAAAACAGGAGATGCTTTTCACATCTCCTGTTCTCAAACGTCGATGCGACTGATTCGAACCAGCGACCCTCTGCGTCCCTGAACGCAGCGCTCTACCAAGCTGAGCCACGCATCGATATGAAGATTCGGTCATAGAAACTTCTTCTCTATCTCTTCCAAAAAGGAAGCTCTATTTCCTTCTACACCGGCGAACTCCTGTATCAAAGAGCCGCTAGTGTAGGATTATAACGGATTCACTCTTTCCTGTCAACGCAATAAAGGAAATAAAGAAAGAAATTTGTGCCTGTTCTGCTGGCTCTTCTGTCTTATTTTTCGGTCGGGATAGTCTTCGCCAGTGCCGCCCTGTTCGACTGCACGATGCTTCTGGAATCCGTAAGTGAGGTCTTCAATTCATTCAGATGAACAGTCGCATTCTCTAAGGAGTGGAAATAATGGTTTCAGACTGGCAAGCATCTCGTCCGTGTACCGAATCGCATTGAACGAATCTGATCCGCATCCTGCACTGCATTGTTCACGATGGAATCGGCTTGATTCTGCGCATCCTGTACAAGCGCATTTGCTTTGCTATAAGCCTGCTGCATGATTTCACTATCCGAAACCATCTCTCCGTCTGGACCTTCGCGTCTCCTATCATGGACTCCGCCTGTGCTTTGGCATCGGCAAGAATCGCATCCTGTTGGGAGATAATCTTCTGATACTTCTTAATTTCTTCCGGTACACGGAGCCGAAGCTCAACCAGAAGTTCCTCCATCTCCTCTTTATTCACTACAATCTTCGTATTAGACAAAGGTTGAAACTTACAACTGTCGATATACTCTTCAATCTCTCCAATCAACTGCTCAATTCTGCTCATAACCCTCCGTCTGTTTTAATAACCGTATTTTTCCCTTCATCGCGTTCTCCACCATGTGGGGTACAAACGCTCGATATATCTCCGTTGTAGGAGGCAACTCCTTGACGATACTGGAACTAAGATAAGAATATTTCAAATTGGTCGCCAGAAACAGTATCAATATCTCTGCCATCACTTTGTTTGTTTGTGCAAAGTTGCAATCTGTATTCAAAGTCGGTAACCGCCCTGAAGACCACGTACAATCATAGTCGCGCCGACTTCCTTTTGACATCTACGGTAAGACCGCTAAAAGAATGCACTTCTACGTTCTTGTACTCCTTCACATACTCGCTAATCATTCTAACACGCTCTTCCATGGAAAACAACGATGACTTGCTTTTGTTTATCAATACGGCAATAATCAATTTATCTCACCATTTTCGCACTTCTGGAGATAATATCCAGATGCCCGAACGTGACCGGATCAAAAAGATCCCGGATAAATCGCTTTTTTCATTTTCCCTCCTCTACCCATTTTTACTTTCCTGTTCCTTCCATCTCTTTCCAATCTGATGAAATTCTCACGCTCACAAAAAGACTAATTCGCATTGAAGCGGAGAAAGACATGTTTATTTGTTTTTATAATTTTTCTCTCGAAGAATCTTTGAACCCTTCCTCTCCATAGCGGAAAAAATCTCGTCTAAAGAGGACTCCACTACAAACAGAGTGTCAAAGCGAGACAAAGGGTTTATCCCGAAGGCGTTTCAACGCAGCCACCGCCAATCCCTTCTTATAAGGCGGATCCATAAACACGATTCCGAAATGATAATCTCTTCCGAAAGACTGACACTGCCGAATTGAAATCGCTGGGAAGGACAAGGGCACTGTCCTTTAATTGACACTTCGTGAGGTTCTCCTCAATGCAGGAAAGCGCCTCTTTTGACAATCGCAAAGACTCGCTCTTTCGCCCCTCTGGAAAGCGCCTCGATACCAAGCGCACCGCTTCCAGCAAAGAGATCCAGGATATCCTTATCCGATAAATCAAATTGCAGAATATTAAAAGGGTCTCTCTTAATCTGGTCTTGCGTCGGTCTTGTATCCAAACCCTCCGGTGTCTTTAAACTCATTCTTCTCTTTGTTCCCTGCAATCACTCTCATAATGTATCCTTTAACCCCTTTAAAATGGCTTGATGCCGCTCCAAATCCGATCTTCCAAAAGAATCTCTTCCGCCTTTCTCTCGCTTTCTGAAAAAGGTCCCTCATCCTGCAAGTGATCCGCCAAAGAGAAAACGTAAGTCTCCGGACCGCTGTTCTCCAAAGAAGAGATCCCTGGTCCCCTCAGACGCAAAATCTTCTTGGCAATCAGAAAACTGTCATTGCTGTTTTGATGATGGCCAAAGCGTGCTCTGACTTTTCATCATCCTTCCGATCCATACAGTAACTCTGTAAAGCGGAACGCCCTACTCTTCCTCTTAACTGATGCAGCTCGGCAAGGCCGAAGTGCTCCGCATTTTCAATCAGCATCACCGTAGCGTTCGCTACATCCACGCCCACTTCCACAACCGTAGTAGATAAAGAATCTGTACTCCCTTTCTAAAAGAATCCATGACAGCTTCCTTTTCCTCGCTCTTCATCTTACCATGTAAAAGAGCTAATCTGAATCTCTTTTCGGGAAAAACTTCTTCAATACTTTTTCATAAGAAAGAACATTTTCCACTTCCAGACCGTCATTTTCTCATCATCGGACAACATCATATAGCCTGTCTCCTTTTTTCTGATTTCCCTGAGCATGAAGCGAAAGACTTTCTCCTGCTCTTCCTTATGCACTCAGGCATTTTTTTTATGGGAAGTCTGTCCGATTGCTTTTTCCTGCAAACGGAGAGCGGCATACCCTCGTAAAGGAGTTTGGCAAGGCTTTCGGGAATCGGCGTTGTGGAAAGAAATATGCACGTGAAATTCTCCTTTTTCTCTAAGAGGAGTCTTTCCTTGATGCCGAAGCGATGTTGCTCATCAATCACAATATTTTTCCAGATTTCGGAACTGCACTCGCCTCCCTGGATGAGTGCCTGCGTCCCGAAAAACAGCCAGAATCTCTCCTTTTTCAAACGCTCGTAAATGCCTCTTTCGCTTTCAGGCTTATACTGCCAAGAAGCAGTGCCATACGACTTGTCGCAACTGTTTTTTTCCTATCTTGTTCTCTCTATCTTCCGCTTTCTCCTTCTTCTATTTTTCCGAAAAAGGGCAAGTGCATTCTCATAGTGCTGTTTTTGCAAGAATTTCCGTTGGCGCCATAAATGCGGTCTGCTTCCTTCCTTCATCGTAAGATAAAGAAGATAAAAAGCAATCAAATGTTTTCCCTGAGCCGACATCCCTTCACATAAAACGGTATACCCTTCTTCTTCTCAAGAAGGTCCTTCCGTATCTCCCCCATGACCTGACTCTGTGACACGGTCGAGAGAAAGGTAGGTAAAGAGAAAGGCATCCTCCCTGCTAGCAATCATATGAGATGCCCTGTTTTTCCGTCCGATACCCTGTTCTTCCTTTTTAAATATATGGAGTAATAAAACAACTCCTCAAATGCCAGCCTTTTTTTCTCCCTTCTTCCTGCTCCGAAAAGTCCTTTTTGAAAATGAAGAGCATGAAGACTGTCGTTCTTTTGCAGCAAAGAAAGTTCTGTAACTCTTCTTGAGAAAAGAGTTCTCACAAGCAAAGTCCTCTTTGAAAAACAGAAGGATGGCTTCTTCTGAATGTAATTCTTCACCCCTTTTGCAGAGGAATACACCGCTCAAGGGCACTTTTCGCTTTCTCCCGTATTCTTTTCAGCGAAAGTATTTTCGCCTGTAAAAGATAGCTTTTTCCTTTATAAAAACGCACCTGCCCGTAAAAAGACAAAATGCATCCCTTTTTGAGCAGCTTACAATGTAAGGAGCATGAAAATACTGTAAAGTAAGCTCTCCTCTTTATCCTGAATGTGTGCCAAGAACTTCCGCACTCGTCCCTCTTCTTCGAAGAAAGTCTTCCTGTAAGACAGTGGAAAACGCCATCCATTCCTTCTCTTTCGCTTCTTTTATAGAGGAAATTTCGGATAGGACAGATAATCCATGGGAGCGACAGGAGGAGATCCTCCTTGGTAAATATCCTTCTTATGAAAGAGAGTGGCGGCTTTTCTCCCCCACTCCCTTAATGCTTTCTACCGGATCACAGAGTATATTCTATATCACCCAAAGATACAATGTAGTAATACACAGCCTGTCCGCCATTCTGTAATTCAATCTCTAAATCTGAAAAACTCTTCCCGAAGAACGGACACCAGATTCTCCGCATCCTCCGCCTTCACATCGGCTCCATAATACAGACTGAGCATCTCCCTCTCCCATCTGATTGCTTCCCGCATCGCGGAAAGGATGTCCCTTTGCGGAAGAAAGTGCCATGATCTCCCAAGAAAAGAATGTTCCGGAATGAATTTCTCTTCCGTCTATCGTTGTATCACGAACGGCATAGGTGACTTCTCCGGAAGAAACCCCGGCAAAACTTTCTGCATGGCTCCTTGTTTTCCTCAAAATCTCCCTCAGGTTGGAAGGCAAGCAATGCCGAAACTTCTGCGGAATCGTCTTAGTCGGAAGAACAAAGAGGGACTGTTCCGTCAGGATACTACTCTACCTGCTCTGCCGCAAGAATGATATTCTATTGTTCGGCAAAAATAAAGATATGATCCGCATCCATCTTTTCGGCAGCTTTTCACCAGATCTTCCGTGAAGGATTCATACTCTGTCCACCGGAAACCACTTCATCAACCCTGAGATCCCGAAAAATATTTTTCCAAGCCTTCACCGAACAAACCGCTATAAAGCCGAAAGTTTTATGTTCTTTCTTCTCCGCCTGTTCTTCTTCCAGCTTCTCCATAGCGGCAATCCTGGATGCGTCCTGTATCAGAACCTCATGATGTTCCAAGCGCATATTATCAATCTTCATCTTGAAAGATAGCCCATCGTAGTCCCTTTTTTCAAAAGGCTTCTCCCGGATGATCTGCGATGAACGTGTACCTTTTGATCAAATCTTCATCGGAGAAACACACAATGGAATCTCCAATCCCGCTTAAATAGGTCCGTAAAGCATCCACCTCTTCGTCCGTAAAAGGATGATTGCTGTTTACCATGAACCCGTACAATACCTGAAACGAATATCCGCTGTGGAAATATCTCTCTGTTCTTTTTCTTTCTCCGGTCAATGCGGAAACGGCAGCATTCTCCGTCAATTCTAAGTTCAGAGTAATTTCTTCCTCTTAAAGAACGGAGTGCTCCTCCATAACCGCCATAAGGCCTGCTCCGCTGGAATCCACTACCCTGCTTCTTTTCAAAACCGGAAGTAACCTGGTGTCTCTTTCAGAACCTCTTCTCCGTGCGCATAAACTTTCTCGATAAGAGGAAGAATCTCTTCTTCGGTCAGAGAAAGTTCCATAATCTTATCCGCCATTCCTTCGCAACGGTAAGAATGGTTCCTTCCTTCGGCTTCATCACGGCCTTGTAGGCAGTCTCGACCGCTCTTTGAAAGGCTTTTCGCAAGAACCAGACCGTCAATTACTTTTACTTCCTGGAGTTCCTTCGTAAATCCGCGAATGAGCTGGGATAAAGATAACACCGGAATTCCCCTTGCACCGCGAAGTGCTCCACCGGACATCGCTTTCAAAAATTCCTTTTAAATTATCATTTTCCACAGCGCTAAGTTCTTTCGCCGCGGATAGAATGGTCATCGTCATGTTTGTACCCGTATCTCCATCCGGCACCGGAAATACGTTTAACTCATTAATTACATCTTTTCTGGCATTTAACTGATTTTGTACTGGCTAAAAATGCCTGCTTTTAATTCTTTTTGCACTTAGCACTTTACCCACAGGGTTGTCCCTCCTATCAATCAATTATACGCACACCTTCATACATATACATTGATGCAATCCACTTCCATACCTGTAAATTGAGAAATACGGTACTCTACACTCTCCATCAGATTCTCCGCTACCGCTTTAATGCTCACGCCGTATGCCACAATGACATGAAAAATCAAACTGATTCGATTGTCTTTAATCTGTACATTGATTCCCTTATGGTAACTTTTCCTTTCGTAATAAACGGGCAAGACCTTTCCTGCTCATTGGCACCGCAGCCATGCCCACAATACTGAAGCAGGAAACCGCAGCATTTCCGGCATATTCTGCAATGACTTTCTCGAAACTTCGACCTCTCCAAAAAGCGACGGAATTTTTCCTTTCATAAGCCTGTCCTCCAATTCTGATTATGCAAAACGACTAAAGAATAACAGCGTAAAGAAAAGGATTCTCGATAGTTCGAGAATCCTCTCACAGTATACTCCATTTTTTTTCCAATGGAAAGAGATTAATAATTTCTCTTCTTCTCCAGTATATAAGCGGAAAGACCGAAACTGAATAGAGAAACAAGAGCAAGCAAAATAAATTGTACTACGGAATCCATTTTCGCACCCAGGGAGAACGCCCCACTTACAGAATGAGATAGGAAGCCACTTCTCCCAGAATAATCACGGACAGGATGAGGAAAAGAAGAACCGTAACGATATAGGCAAGCGTTTTCCCTTTAAAGTAAGTGGCTTGCAGCGTAACACACAAGATGGCAAGACAACTCATAAAAACCCACATTCCTACATACTGCGCAAGAATGGAAAATAAAAACTGCACAATATCTCCTAATTTGTTTTGTAAAGTAAGCTTCCAGAGTACTTGCATCACATCGGTCATCTTTTACAAGATCGACATTAAAATAAAAAAATATCAAAAAGATAGATCAAAGCGAGAATTCCGCCAATGCAAAGTGGAACTGATCAAACTCTCCAGAATCTTTGCCAAAAAGGATAGCGGAAGTGGACTTTGGCAGCATAAAAAGCATATATCCCTGGTTCGTGCTCAGGTCTCGATGCAGACTCCCATCGCGGAAAGTCCAAAGATGAAAAATACCAGAAAACTGAAAGAAGAACAAAAGGACAAACCCTATCCCCATCGCAGCGATATTTCCGGTGATACTGCCTATCGAAGTAAGAGCTCCAGAATCACAATTAAGGCAAAGGAAATCAACTTTACCTGTAAGGTTTTTCGCATTTCATATACAATCAAGGTCAACATCCTACGCACTCCTCCCCAGCTAATAATTCTCTATATAAGTCCGTTAAGGATTTTCCGCTTTCCTGTCTCATCTTTTCCACATCTTCCGTTGCAATTAAAGAACCATGACGAAAGAAAAGGGCAAAATCAATATAGGACTCCACTTCCTCAACAAGATGACTGGAAAGAATGACCGTCTTCTCCTCCGTCATGCTCTCCAATATCATCTTCTCAATCTCTTCTTGCAAGAAGATCCACTCCGTTGTAAAGCTCATCCAAAATAAGCAGTTCCGCAGAGCGGGCCAAAGTCGCCGCCACACGTACCTTCTTATCCATTCCGAAGAAAGTACCTTTAAAAGGAGTTTGAAAAGGAATCTGCATTCTTTCTACCCTAATCCTTTAAATCGATTCCGGTCAAAGTCTTTAAAAAAATACGCGTAATATTTTCCAAAATCGTCTACCGTCATAAAGGGGTAAGCATGGCTTTCTGTCGGTAAGTAGGCAATCTTCGCTCTGCTCTTCACAGTGAGACTCTCCCCGTCAAAAAGAACTGTTCCTTTACTCTGCTCCGTAAGATTCTGCAAGAATCTTCATAAAAGGTCGTTTTTTTCCTGAACCGTTCGGTCCGAGAAAAAGCATAAATCTTCCTTTCTCTAAAGTTACACTGACATTTTCCAGTGCCACTTTTCTGTTGTATTTCTATATAAGCCGCTACATTGAATCATGTTTTTCCTCCTGTAGGTACTTCGCGAGTTCCTGAAAAGGAATGGCAAGTTCTTCCATCCTTTTTAAATATTCTTTCGTATAACTTTTCGCAAGCTGCCGCTTTTTCTTTTCTTATTTTCTCTTCCTCTTCCGTAACATACGTTCCCATCCCCGCTTCGTAAAGCAAAGTTCTCTCGCTCCATTTCCTGATAAACTCTCGCTGCAGTATTGGGATTGATTTCACATCTTAGCGCAAGTTCCTTCCCTGAAGGAAGTTTTTCCAGCAAAGCTTCCCTGTTCAAAAATGTCTTTCAGAAGATCCATCGCTACCTGTTCGTAGATTGACGAGACAAATCATACTGCATCCTCCCTCCTTTCTTTCGTGAACAAGCTGCCTCTTCTAAAAGAAAGCAGCGCTGTCATCCACAGTACTGTTTTAGAAAGTTTTTTGTTTTATAGTGTACTATGTATGGTTCACTATGTAAATAGTACACTGCACCCAACCGCTTTGTCAAGGAGAAAATGCGCAAAGCTTTTCTTCTTTCTATTCCACACGACGATAAAATACACGATAAAAATACACGACACTAGCAGGAGGCATAAAAAGATACCACCCTAAGGCAATATCTTTCTAAACGGATCTCTATGAAAAATCTTCTTTACTCTGTAACGCCGCTTTCACTGCACGCCTCTACTTTTTCCGGAACGAAGGCAGGAAGTACATACGTACATCTTCTTTGTACCACCGTCTACCTTGACTCCCTAACAGACTTTACATCTGCTTTCCACATCTTATTCTGATCTTCTATGTGAATGGCTTACCTGATTTCCAAAATGTACTGCCTTCTCGCAAATAGCACACTTAGCCATGATTGCACCTCCTCTTTAAAAATCCACTGCTTTTACAGCGACTAAAACACTATAGCAAAAATAGATTTACATTGCAAGCAGAAATATCATCCCCTATCGCAAAACCGGTCTTTTTCTTTTCCATAGGAATGTTCAGCCTATTCTCTTCATAGTCGGACAAATCAATATCGATTACGTCCTCCCAACTCGTCCCTCCTCCGTGTTCGTCTCTCGTCCGATTCGGAAGCCACTCTTTCTTCCCTCGGTTTACGAGCCTCTTTTCTCCGACATGGAATCCAGTACTTCCTGCCCTTTTTCTACCGCTCGGTCACTGACTTTATTTCCGCCGCTAATTCTCTATGGCATCCGGTATCATATCAATAATCTTGGAGACGGCATCCTCATTCTTCACTCTGATGAGTTTGGTTCTCCCTGTTCTGAATAATCAGTAAGGCATGCTGGCGTAATTTTTGAACTCATTGCACCGGGCTCCTCCATCCCCTTTTTGTATTTTCTTTTTAAAAGCACCGCTTGCCATTCCGCAACTCAACTCAATAAGAGGAATTACTGGTTTCGCCCAGATAAATCGGTTCGCCAACCACAGTCTTGGACTGTACAAACCGTCCATCCCCTGAAACAATTCCTGGATAAGCTCTTTTGTATTGTTATTTGCCATTTTTCCTCCCCTGAGGATCAATTTACGAAACTGCTTATTCTTCCATAAATGAATGAAAAGAAAAGAACATGAATAAAAACGAATCTCTCCCTTTTATCTCTACTCCTGCCATAATAATAACTGTCATGCAAAACGCGGGCACAAGCGTAATTTTTATCCTGTATAACGGGGTAAAGAAGAGACAGTCCTTCTAAAAACCTGTGCCATCCTGTATGGATCTTCCATCGCAAAATATATCGTTCCGGAACATTTCGATTCTACATTTCTGAAGAAGCAAGAGACTTTCCCGAAAAAGGAGGGCAAGCATCTCCTTCGTCTCTTCTTTCCGAAGTTCCTGAAAGACCTGTAAAATCTCTTTTCCACTGCGTACTTTTTCCCGTATGCTTGCTTTAATGCCTTCCAGAATCCTGCTCATCCCCTCCTCCTTTTCCACACTGTAAAGAATAGAATCTTTCCGCTATAGCGTATCTTCCGATTCTGATAAGAGATAAGAAGATGCACTCCCGGAAAAGCGAAGGTGAAAAGAGGGCATTTCTGATCTTTTCTCCTCCTTTTCTTTGTCTCCTTTGAAAGGAATAAGAAACGGGTAAAGCAGGAAAAAGAGAAGGAGCAAAACAAAAGCAAGAAAAAGAAGTGCTACAAAGCAGCAAAAACTTGAGAACACTCAAGATTACTACCATTTCCCTTCTCCTCACTTTCTCCAACGCCATCTCTGCAACCAGAAGCAGCGCATCCTTATAGCCATACGCTATGCCGAGAATCTCCTCCTCTCCTTCGGAAAATGGATGACTTTCAGCATGGAAGACGGATAGAACTCAAAAAGATTCTTCCCTTTCTCCACGATAGATAGGTAGCACATCGGAACGATGTGCCCCTCCTGTAAATTTTCCATCAGATACGGAATATATTTTTGCCCTGCGGCCAAAACGTAAATCCCTTAGAAAGAACCATTATTTCTTTTCCAAAAAGATAATCTCTAACCATTCTCAGAGCTGCTCTGGCAGGCATCTTGTCGAATCTCTGCCCGATTTTCCGGTAAAATGACACTCTTCTACCTTCGTCTTCCCTCCCGCACAAACCGCAATATAGACCAGACCAACCGGTTTATTATCCAGCGTCCGGGCTGGCATTGCTGGTCAGCGCAACCGCAATATCAGCCTCCGATTCCATCATGGCGCTAATGGCCATTTCTTTTCGCTGTGGAAGAAGAGACCGCCCTTCCTTTCGAAGCATCTCCTTCTTCACCGACAAAAGTTTTCTTCGACTTGTTGGAATAGGTTACATAGCCAACCTTGAAAACAATCCGACGCCCCCGCACATGGAAGTAATGGCTGCGGAAACCAACCCGCCGGTTATGCTTTCCGCTGTAGTAATGGTCTTCTTCATCGCCTTCAAAATGCTAACCAGCTGCACCTCTATCGCAGCATCCAGAGGATAGTGAATCTCCTTCTTTTTTTCTTTTCGCCCATTAAAATCCTCCTTCTGCAGTATCAAACGATTTTTTTATAAATAATCCAGCAAAGAAACAATCGTTAAAAATGAAAGATAGCACCACCAAAGTCTTCGTCAGCACTGCCAATGCCGGAAGCTGTAAAATCAGAAGAATAATCATAACCATCTGACATGCCGTCTTAAACTTTCCAAAGTAAGAAGCAGCAATCACGACATTCTGTTCCGCCGCAATCAGACGGAAACCGGAAATCACAAATTCTCTTGCGATAAGGACAATGACATACCACGCCGGTAAGTAAGATAAAGGAACCATACAAATCAAGGCCGACGAAACGAGCAGTTTATCCGCAAGCGGATCCATAAACTTTCCGAAAATTCGTTACCAAATGTTCCTTCCTCGCAATATACCCATCCAAAAAAATCCGTAAAGGACGCGACACAAAAAACCGCGCACGCCAGAATCCGAAAGAGGACAACGTTCTCCGTCGGAAAAAGCATAAAAAATACAAAAACCGGAACCATCAAGGCTCTTAATAAGGTCAGTTTATTGGGAAGATTCACTATATTCTCCTATTAAATCGTATCCCTCCGTACTTACTACCTTTACGGAAAGGAATGTACTGTTTTCTTTTCTTTTCTCCCGAAACATAGAGGAAACTGTCATTTCGGGACTATCCATATAAGTCCTGAGAACTACCTTTTCTCCTCTTCATCGTAACCGATGACGAGTGCTTTGAGAACTCTTCCTATCTGCGCATCTGCTTTCTGAAACGCAATTTCCTGTTGTAAATCCATCAGTCTGGAAAGTCTTTGTTTTTATGCTTCCGGCAGCTGATTTTCCATCAGAGCTGCTTTGGTTCCTCTTCACGAGAATAAGGAAAAACACCCAAACGATCAAAACGTTCCTCTGTAAGGAAGGAAAGCAGATCCTCCCACATCCTCTTCCGTCTCTCCTGGAAATCCGGTAATGAGCGTTGTACGTAGACAAATGTCAGGAATCTCTTTTCGTAGTAAAGCAATCTTTTCCTGCAACTCTTCTCTTCTGGTCTTACGATTCATCGCTTTAGAATCCGATTGAGTGAATGCTGAATCGGTAAATCCAGATAATGACAAACCCTCGGATTATCCTGAATTTCTTCTATGAGCGGAAGCTCAATTTCTCCGGATAACAGTAGAGAATATGAATCCATTCTAAGCCTTCCAGCTTCGATAGCGCACGAAGAAGCTTATGCAGGCTCTTTTCTCCATAGAGGTCTCACTCCGTACAAAGTCGTTTCCTGCGCAACCAGAATGATTTCTTTTGCACCTTCCAGCGTCAAAGCTTTCCGCTTCCTGAAGAATGTCTTCCATGGGAATGGAGCGGTAGTGTCCGCGCAAGCTGAGGGATAATACAGTAGCTGCAATACTTGTCACAGCCTTCCGCTATTTTTAAATAGCGTGTAAAGCGTTCCCGCTTTCCACTCGCTTCATCTCTTTATCCAGGCGGCGCACATAATCCTGTACCGACATAATCTCATCGATTTCGGGAAGTTCTTTTCGAATTTCATCCTTATATCGTTCCACAAGACATCCCGCCACAATCAACTTCTGTAGTCTTCCTGTCTTTTATATTCCGCAAGATCTAAAATGCTTGAATACTTTCCTCTTCGCAGGCCCGATAAAGGAACAGGTATTCACGATAGCAATATCCGCATCCTGAGGGTCGTCCACCACCTCGAACCCTGCATAGCGATCGAGGAGCTCAGACAATAACCTTTTCCGAGTCTACCTGATTCTTATCACAGCCCAAACTCTCCAAATATAAATTCATTATTCCTCACTGTCCGAAGAATAATCTCCATCAGAATAATCATCCTCATCTTCTTCATCAGAGAATTCTTCGTCTTTTTCCCGCCTCTTTTCTCGATTTCCTCTTCGTCTTCCTCGTCGCCATCCTCATCCAGAACATAGTGCGCATAGTCTTCACTTCGGATTTCTCTGAATCGGCTCTTCCTCATAATCCAGGCCTTTTTCAACATGAACAAGGTTCTTGGAAATCTCTTCAATAGCAATGGAAAGCGGCTTTTCCTTCCTCTCCTGAAGAAGCGGAGCATCCCCGATATAATCTGCCTTGCTCTCTTTGCGCTCGCAATCACGACAGAATAACGGGACTGCACTTCCGGTTCTCCTTCTTCTCTATTCTTATTCATGGAATCAATCAAATCATTATATGTGGGACGCAGCATTTTCTATCCTCCTTAAATCCTTTCTGATTTCTTCTATCAAATCAAGGTGTGCTTCCACCCTATCGTGAGACGCACGAATTAGATTATGCAGTTTTTCCGTGCAAGTGTCAACATTCTCATTGACAAGGATATAATCATACGCTTCGACGCCTTCCGCCTCCACAATAGCACGGCAAAGCCTTTTGTGAATCGTCTCTTCATTCTCCGTTTTTCTTCCCATGAGTCTCTTCCGAAGTTCCTCAGCAGAAGGCGGAGCCAGAAAAACAAGAAGGCTCTCCGGATATCTCTTTTTAATCTTTAAAGCTCCCTGAATCTCAATCTCCAGAATGACATCCTTACCCTGATTCAAACAGTCTTCCACGAACTTTCTCGGCGTTCCGTAGTAGTGTTCAACATACTTTGTATATTCCAGGAGCTCGTCTTCATCAATCATTTTCTCAAAGCGCTCTTTCCGAACGAAAAAATAAGACTTCCTCTTTCCCTCTCTCGGCTCTCTTTGTTGTAGCCGAAACGGAAAGGGCATAATTGTCATATTTTTCAGTGATTCTCTCATAATGGTTCCCTTTACCCTGCTCCGGAAAAAGCCGGAAACCACAAACCAAAAATTCCTCTGTCCATCTTCCCTCTATTCTATGTTCTGTACTTGTTCTCGCATCTTCTCTACACAATTTTTGGCTTTCTAGGGCAATATCCGTAACGGATAGGTCGACTGCCTTAGAGAGAATCGTATTGCTCTCCCGGTTCATCTCCCTGCATCAGAAAAATCCAGGTCACGCCCCACTGCCGTTTCCTCCTCCAGCAAAGCGCGGGCACGGGCCACGTGGCTGTCCAACCTTGTGATTTCCTCATCCGTACTGACTTTATCGGAAAAATAGCTACTTCTTCCAGGATTCTTCCTTCATCCACTTCTCTTCCTTCCAAAGTCTCTGTAATCTTCTTCCGAAGACGTTCTCATAAGAGAGCCGAATGGCAGGTTCTCTCTCCTTCAAAAATGAATGTATCCGTCCATCTCTTTCAGCTTTTTCCTGTAAATCCAGCTCCACTCTCTCCCTCCACCCGTTCTGGAGCAAACGAAATCTTTCACTGCCGCTTTCACAATGGATAGAAGGGCTTCCCTGTCTTCCTCCGGGTCCTCTTCCTTCAATGTAAATACTTCTGGATAAAAGAAGAGACTCTCTGCATGAAGTCCACAGGAAGATCCAGGGACTCTGACAATTCCAAAAATCTCTTTCCTGTAACTCTCTGCAAAGAGCCTTGTTCACCAGAAGTCTTTTATTCTTTCTCTTCCATCTTCCACTGAAACAAAGACTTCCACTTTTCCTCTCTGTATACTCTCCTTCAAAACCTGTCTAAACTGTAATTCCATGGATTGCATACTGCGGGGAAGGCGAAAACTGAGATCCAGAAAGCGGGAATTCACCGACTTGATTTCTACCGTGATATCGCGTCCCCTTCACTCGATACCGCTTTTCCAAAACCGGTCATACTTTTCATCTCTCTGCTCCTTTTCCCTTGTGTTTTTACCCTTTACTTTATCCTAAGGGATACAAAAGTTCTCTATTAACTTTTTATGATAACAAGCAGATAACGCTTTTTCAAGATAAAAAGGATGGTTTTTATGGCACTGGACGGTTTATTTCTATCCGCTCTTCGTTCTGAATGCAGGAAGACGATTTTAGGCGGAAAAATCAATAAAATAATCTCAAATGGAGAAGGATGCAATCCAACTCAGTATCAAAAAGGATAAGCAGCAATATCTTCTTCATATTTCCGCGAATCCTCCATTCCTCTTGTCTCACCTTACAGAAAAAGGACGGATTGCGCCTATTATCGCGCCAAGTTTCTGCATGGCACCCTGAAAGCACATTGAAACGGCATTATTCTTGATATTACGCAGGCCTCAGAACCCTTTGAAGAAGAAGGATTGAACGGGTTCTTTTTCCATATCTCTCATCGGGATGAGATGGGGATTTATGCACAAAGTATCTGGTTTTGAAATTATGGGGAAATACTCCAACATTCTCCTCCTGAAAGAAGATTTTACCATCATCGATGCCATTGCCGAATTTCTGTCCGCATTAGTCCTCTGTCCGGGAAGTTCTCCCTGACGAAATATTTTATTCCGGATCTCGTTTTCATAAGGAAAATCTTCTCTTTTCCGAATGAAGCATTAAAAAATCGACTGCTCCCGGAGACTCGGAGAAAGAAAAAGTGGAAAGCGCCTTCCTTTCCGAAGCCTTTATTTCATACTTTTTCGGGTCTGAGTCTCTCTCCGGAAGAGAACTCACTGCTGCCGCTGAAATTCCCTTGAAAAACCGTAGCGGAACCTCCGATTCGGAATGGAGTCGTTCTATCTCTAGCAATGGAAGATCTTTCGTTCCCTATATCGAAATGATTTTCTCCCGTGATTCTCTTTGACGGAACGAAAGCTTTTGATTTCTCCGCTTTTTCCGTAAAAAGAATACCGGGGAGATGCCCATTTTCACGAAGAGCCTTTCTCTCCTTCCGTACCCTCGAGAACTATTACGGCTCGAAGGAGAAAGAAGACCGCGTTCGCAAAAGGCAAGTTGATCTGAAAAAGCAATGCACGACGCTTCTGAAAGAGTAAGTAAGAAACTCAGCTTACAGGAAAAGCAATTAAAAGACACAGAGAAAAAGAGCAATTTCGTTTGTACTGGAGAACTTTTAACAACTTACGGTTATAGTCTGAAGGGCGGAGAAAAGGAACTTTGCTGTGAAAAATTACTATAACGGAGAAGAGGTGCACATTCTGGATACTGTCTTTCCTCCATTGAAAATGCCAAAAATACTTCGAGAAATATGATAAAGCAAAACGAACTGAAACGAATCTGCATATACAGGTAGAGGAAAGTCGAAAAACACTGCTTCACCTGCAATCGATTCTGAAACAGTTTAACGACCGCGGAAAATGCGGAAGACCTGGAAGATATTCGTCGAGAGATGGGTGAATTGGCTACATGAAGCGGGTCCCGCAAAAGAAGAAAAAAGAGCGAAAAGAAGACCGCTCCCGGCCAAGAATTTTTTTCGTTCTTCCGACGGATACCTCCTCATGTCGGAAAAACAATTATCAGAATGAAACAGTAAGCTTTTCAAATCGCCGAAGGAAAAAGACTTCTGGTTCCACGTAAAAGGAACAAGCGGTTCTCATGTTATTGCAAAAAACAGAAGGAAAGACGCTGGAGGAACTTCCCGATCGTCTCTTTTATTGAAGCGTCCGAACTCGCCGCTTTACTTTTCCTCCGAGCGGGAAAATGAAAAAGTGAAGTGGATTATACGGAACGAAAGAATCTAAAAAGTCATCGGTGTGGCACCGGGCTTTGTCATCTATCATCAAAATTACTCCATCGTTAGTTACACTGAAAAATTACCGGAAGAGCTCTAGCCCTCCGGTAATTTTATTCCTCTTCCCAGTTCGTGTAGACGTTCTGAACATCATCGATCTCATCCAGCAAATCCAGAGTTCTTCTCAAACTCTTCACGGCATCTTCCTCTGTAACAGATACGGTATTCATCGGAATCATCACGACCTCCGCCTGTACCCATCGGAATATTTTTCTTTTCGATATTCTCCCGGACTGTGGAAAAATCCGCCGGTGCTGTAAGAATCTTCATAACCGTCATCGCGATCAATTAAATCCTCTGCGCCAGCCATGATGGCAATATCCATCAGGGAGTCAAAATCTTTCCCTAAATCTTCCATTTCTTCCTTATCCAGAATAATCTGTCCTTTTTCTTCAAAAAGGAAGGATACAGACCCCTGCGCTCCCAGACTTCTTTCCTTTGTAAAAAGCGAACGTACATCCGCAGCGGAACGATTCTGTTATCCGTCAAAACCTTTACGATAATGGCTACTCCATTTACACCGTACCCTCGTACTGCAATTCCTCAAAATTAACTCGCATCCAGTGCGCCGGCGGCCTTCTTGATTCCGTTCTGATGGTATCGTTCGGCATATTGTCTCGCCTTCGCCTTCGCAATGACATCCTTCAGTTTGGAATTGCTGTTCGATCCGCGCCCCCTGCTTCACTGGTAAGTGCAAGCTCGTGTCCGATGATAGTGAAAATCTTCCCTTTGCCGCATCATTTTTTTCTCTTTTTAGCTTTTAATATTTGAAAACTTTGAATGACCTGACATATTTTCTCCTAATCTTAGTTTACCTATTATCCTATTTTTCGCAAGTTTTTTTAGAGAAAAACGCCCTTTAAGAAAAATGCATCGACATGCATGTTGTTTTGCGGATTATAGGTTCCAATCCATTTTCCTCTTTATAGTAGACACGAGGCACACGATTCCCTAAGCCACAGAAGAACCTGTACGGAAAGACGCCGTACTTCTCCCACTCATAGAGGCTGATTTCTCCTCTCCTTCTTCACCGAGCAAAAGCAACTTCCTGAAACAGCTTTGCCTGAACCCCGTAACATCCACCATAAACTGATCCATGCAGACTCTTCCGAGAATCGGACAACGGACGCCGCTAACTCAATACGCTTGCCTTCCGGATAAGATACGCGGGTAACTGTCTCCATATCCTACCGGAATGGTTGCCACCCGAGTCAATCTTTTGGTTACAAAAGTCGATCCGTAAGAAATTCCCTCCAGCCGGAACTTCCCTTAATGTGCGAAATCTTTGCTTTCCAGGAAAGCGCCATCTTAATGGAAGTTCCTGCCGAACTTCTTTTTCGACGGATAAATGCCATACAAAACAATACCATCCCGCACCATATTGTATTCCGTTCCTATGTCTTCTAAAAATCCCCGCAGAATTGGAGATGTGGCAGAGCGGAACGGTATATCCTCTTTCTTTCAATTGCTCCAGAAAATGATGAAAACGCGCTTGCATCATAGTATATCCTTTATCCGTCTCATCACAGGACGCAAAATGGGAAAAATGCCGGCGACCTCCAGATGATTTGCAGAGAAAAATCGTTTCGCAATCGACAGGGCATCTTCTTTCTCACCTGAATACCGATTCGTCCCATTCCCGTGTCCAGCGCAATGTGAACCTGGGCAGGACCGCCTGCTCTTTCTTTCCCTGCTCTTCCAGCTTGGCACACTGCTCTGCGGTAAAAAGGCTCGGCATAACATGATACTGAAAAAGAGAATGGTATTGACTCTCCGGAACCACCCTCGAGAACCAGAATATTCTCCTGAATACCTGCTTTCCAGCGTAATCGCTTCTTCAATGGTCGCTACACCAAACAAAGTGCATTCTTCCGCAAGGGCTTTTGCCACTTCCACCATACCGTGCCCATACGCATCCATCTTGATAACGGCACAAAACTGTATTCCTCTCTCAACTTAGCCTTGGATAAACGAAGGTTTTTCTCATCCCATCCAAATTGACAATGGCATAAGTTCTATCGTAACGTTCCTGTTCTGTCATCTTTCTTCTTCTTTCTATGTTTTCTTCCATTGCTAAAGCAAAAATAGTGGGGAAGTTCTCTCTAAAACAGCATGTTCTCCTTCCTTTCCGCCGCGCGCTTCCCTCCTTCGACCTGGATACGGACCGCATGGCACGCAGACTGAAAAGCGATATCTTTCGGAGGTCGGTCCCCATATTTTTCTTGTAAACGCACAACAAGCCGGAAAAGAAAACCGGCAAATACATCTCCGGAACCGCTTTTACTTAACGCAGGGCAAGATTCTTCATTGTGGAAAAATGTCTCCCCTGTCCCTCATCGGAAGGGCAAAGACCATTGTATCATGGGATTTTTAAAATTAAAACACAATGATGCTCCCGCGCATATTTTTTTCACTCCAGCTCTTCTTTTTTTCCGTCAGTTCCTGAAGAGAGCAGTGGCAAAGACGGGAAAACTCCATTAAATGCGGCGTAAGGATTACAGGAAACTGTAAAGCATATTGATAAGAGCGGTTTCAGCGTTTCCGATTCCGCAATCAAATTCAGCGCATCCGCATCCAGAACAAGATAACGTGCCGCTCTGCTTTCCTTTTCTTTGCAAGAAATCAAGGAGAATATTCTTTTTCTCCTCGTCTTTTCCCTAACCCGGCCTGGAGAAGCAGAACCGTCTTATCCGCTATCTCGTGCCCTGTGTCCTCCAAATCCTCCTGAATCGCTTCCGGAATCAAAGTCTGAAGAGCTGTTCTGTTTTCCTTCTCCGTACAGAGATAGACCAGTCCGGCTCCTGCCCTGTATGCGCGCGAGTGCCGAGAAAAATGCAGCCCCTCGCCATCCCTTTTTCCTGCAAAATAGCTACTTTACCATACGAGCCTTTATGGGAAGCCGGATTCCGCTTCGAAGGGGAGCAGGAGCTCTGCTCTGTCACTATTTCTTTTCTTTACAAGAATCGCCGTAGCAATCACGAGCTTTCCGGTATTGGAAATACTGACCCTCAATGGACTGACCTTGAGAGAATCGAAAACTTTCGCATTTCCATATAACTTTTTACAAAAGGCTTTCCCAGTGCATCCCTGCAATACTTCAATCTCCAGGAGAGAAAAACCGCGCACCCTGTTCCGAAAGTCTTTGCAACGGCTTCTTTTCACACTAAAATCACCGGCAAGGCGAGATGTCCTACTCTCGCTTTTGCTGGCGCCTTCTTCGGTAAAGATTCGATCGATTCTTCCCTTTTTTTCTGCAAACGTTCCATTCTCTATTTCCAGAATGTCTGCAGCCTACAGATATCATCATTGCAACTCCTCAAAAACACGGTAGGAAAGTCGCATCGCTTTTCCGAAAGATGAACATTTTCCACAATAACATGCTTCGGCACTTCCAAACCACATGCGCAAAAGTTCCAAATGCCGACAACCCCTGTAAGAAATTAACTCATCTACTATCTTCACTGCAGCATCCTTCGGAATGCAAAGTGCAGCAAGACGAATCTCTCTTTCTTCACCCAACTCTTCCATGGCACTCATGGAGAGACCCGGATCCTCCGGCTTCCTGCCCACTACCAGAGGATTGTTATCGAAAATCCCCTAATATCAAAAGCCTCTTTTACGAAAAATCTGTAGCATCTGCGAGTGCCATGCCCAAGTGTCCGGCACCGATAATAATCATGGAATGGGTTGTATCTATCTTTAAAAATCTTGTACCATTCATCGCAGTTTAGAAACATTGTAACCATATCCCTGCCGTCTGAAACCGCCGAAGTTATTCAAATCCTGGCGAATCTGCGACGCTGTCAATGCATCCGGTGAGACAAACTCCTGAGGAAATCCGTTCTACACCTCTGATCCATCAGATCTTCCCAAATATCGGTATATCTTGAAGGCGTTGAATCACCGCCTTTGAAATCTGTTTCTTTTCCATACTTTTCACCCACTTTACCGGCTATTTCTTCCGTTCTCATTGCCGTAATCCCTCTCACACTATACTTACTCATGTGAAAATGCTGTCAATGCTCTTATAGGAAAAAGTAGTAGTTTGTAAATTTTAAGAAGAGAATACTTTTCATAATCTTCTTTGAACTTCTCATCACCGATATCCGTTAAAGGATGAGCAATCATCTGCTTCAATCACCTTGAACGGTACGGTAGCGATATCCGCACCCAGTTTCGCTACATTCTACAACATGAATCGGATGCCGAACGGATGCACAAAATCACCCTCGGTCTCAATATCCGGGCACATAGAGAAAAATTCCATGATGTCTTCAATCAAAATCAGTCCGTCCGAAGAAATATCATCCAGTCTGCCCAGGAAAGGAGAAACATAGTTGCACCTGCTCTGGCTGCAAGAATCTGCCTGTGTGCAGAAAAACCAAGGTCACATTGGTCTTAATTCTTTCTTTTGAAAGCTCTCTGACGCCTTTCAAACCTCTCCCGTCATCGGAATCTTCACAACCATATTCTTGAAAGAGGCAACTCTCCTCACCTCTTTCACCATATCTCGGCTTTACCGTATCCGCTTTCACTTCTCCGGAAATCGGGCCGTCCAAGAAAGAAGCAATCTCTTCTGTTGTCTCCGTAATCCCGTCCCTCCTTCGCGATGAGGGAAGATTCGTCGTACAACCGGAAATAATTCTCATATCATAAGCTTCTCGAATTTCTTTACATTTGCGGTATCAATAACTTTTCATCATACCTCCTTTTTCATCTTTTTCTTGTTATTTTAGCGATTAGCTTGTTTTCTTATAGAGACTTCGCGCGCACAAGATTCCACTGTGAGCTCGAATTTCGAAAGAGTTCTTTTCCGGTGCAGATGCGCCGAAACTGTCCATCGAAAGCGCTCTTCCTCTTCAATCCGACGATATCTCCCAGCTTAAAAGAAGACAGCTTCTACAGAAATCCGCTTTGGTAACGGAAGAAGGCAAAACTTTCCGCGATACTCTTCACCTGTAAGCAGAAGAGTTCTCTGCACGGCATGGAAACAACGCGAACACGCTTTCCTTCCTTCCGTAACTCTTCCGCCGCTTCTTCTGCAAGGCCAAGTTCCGAGCCTCGTAGCGATAAAAATCATCTCCGGTTCCGGCTCTGCTCCCGAAAGAATATAAGCGCCCTTCAAAGCCTCTTTGCCATCCGGACATAACTGGGAAGATTCTGTCTGCTTAACACAATGGCAGTAGGGCAATCCGTACCGCTCAATGCGGAGAACCACGCTGCCGCAGTCTCTAAGCGGTCTCGCAGGACGGAACACTCTGCAATCTGTGTGGAACGAAGCATGGTGTTGCTCAATAGGCTCATGTGTCGGACCGTCCTCTCCTACCCCTGATACTGTCATGCGTCAAGACAAAAATCTGCGGAATCTTCATCAGTGCGGAAAGCAGCGCAGCATCGGCTTAATGTAATCACTGAAAACAAAGAAAGTTGAGGCGAAAGAACGATATCCGCCATGAAGGAGAATGCCGTTTGCAATGCCTGCCATCGCAAGTTCTCTTACGCCAAAGTGAATATTCTTCCCTAGGCGATTCTCCTTGGAGAAGAACCTCTCCTTTCATCTCTGCTCTTGTGAAGGCAGATCGGCAGAACCTCCGAAAAGATCTCGGCACGGCATCCTTTGACAATCTGAATCACCTCTCCGGAAGAACTTCTGTTGCCTCCGCTTTCTCCGTCTTCTCCCAGAGTCTATCGTTCTGCAATAAGTCCAGCGCCTCTTCTCGTCATGATAAGAAAGGTACTTTTTGATAAAGTTCCGGATACTGCTCTTCATATTGCTTTCGAAACCTTCTCCCAGGAACGATAGGCTTTCTTTTTCCCTCTACCAGCTCTGTATAATGGGAATAAACCTTCCGGTACATAAAACGGCTCCTCATACTCCCATTGAAGAAATTTTCTCATCTCTTTGATATTTTCTTCGCCGAGCGGTTCACCGTGGGCAGAGGAAGTACCCTGTTTCTTCGGAACACCGTATCCGATCTCCGTCTTTATCGTGATAAAATAGGGAGCACTGTCATCCTCTTCGCTTTCTGGAAGCGCTCGCAATAGCGAAAACATCATTTCCATCTTTCACAAGAAGGGTTTGTAAACCAAAAGCTCCATCCGCTTTTTTCTACATTCTCGGTAAAAGCAATTCGGTATCTCCTTCAATGGAAATGTGATTCGAATCATAAAGGATCGTCAGCTTTGTGCAGATTCAATGTGCCGCGCAAGAGACAGCGCTTCAGAAGAAATCCCCTCCATAAGGCATCCGTCACCACAAAGTGCATAGGTTCTATGGTCTACAAGAGGAAGTCCTTCCCGATTAAATTCAGCAGCAAGATGACTCTCCGCCATTGCAAAGCCGACTGCCATCGCAAGTCCTGCTCCCAAGGGTCCTGTAGTGGCATCCACCTGGCTGTATGACCATACTCCTGATGACCTGGGGTCAAAGAATTCATCTGTCGAAAAGACATCAACCTCTTTTTTAATCCGCAAGAAAAGAGATGTAAGAGAGTAGTACACAACATCGAACCGTGTCCGGCAGAAAGGATAAAACGATCTCTGTTGTCCCACTGAAGATGTTCCGATCAAAGGATAAAATTTCGCCCACAAGGTGTAGGGCAGTGCAGGTGCTGCACCCAGAGGCAATCCTGGATGCCCTGAATTCGCTTTCTGAATGCCGTCTGCTGAAAGTATACGAATACTGTTTATTGCCTTCTGTCTCTATTTCCTATTCATCATTTCCTCCCAAATTTTGTCCAAGAGTTTCAATAATTTTATCATAGCCCGTGAAAAATGTCTCCATCTGAGAAAGCAAAAAGGATAGTTAAAATTATACCTCTCTATTGACAAAATCTCCTTTTCCCTTTACTCTTTTCAGGAAGTTTGCAGAGGTATCGAAGTGGTCATGCAACGAGGCGGTCTTGAAACTGTTTGTCCGCAAGGGCGCGTGGGGTTCGAGTCCCACCCTCTGCGCGTTGAACGTTCCGGATGCACAGAAAGAATGGATGCATCCGGAATTTTTATCTTGATTCCATTTAATCTCTCTAAAGTCAACTGCATCTCCAGATTTTACATCTTGACTAGAATCCATCCAGATGCTATATTATTCCAGTTCGCAGAAGTGGCGGAATGGCAGACGCGCACGGTTCAGGGCCCGTGTGAGGTAACACCCATGGGTTCAACTCCCATCTTTCAGATGAGATGAAATCTAGGAATGCCGACATACGGCTTGAAACCCAGGGTTTTCTCTGCTGAACGAACTAGAAGGCTCTACAGCCTTCAAACCTCTCTTTTTCCGGATGCAATGTATGCACCAATCTTAAGAGAGAAAACGGAGAGCGCGAGATATGAGGAATCGAACTCGCGACCCTCTCCCTTGGCACAGTGGGAGACAGTACCACCACTCACCACTTTCGCGCACAATGCCCAGAACCGAATTCTAGTAAACCCAGTGCACGAGGATTTTCAGAACTCTGCTCTCTACTGACTGAGCTTATTCAAGCAACAAGCGGGTGATGAATCGAACTCCACGTGTACTCAGCTTGGAAGGCTGACATTCTCAGTACCATTGAACTACACCCGCAAACGTCCTCTCTTATTTCTGGAGGCACGAACGTTATATTACTATAGCCGCTCACAATCTTGTCAACGACTATAATTTTCATACCCGAGAAATCAGTCAATATCATGCCTCGATAACAAAGCGTTTTCCGGTCTTTTTCAAAGATACAGATATACACTCACAAAAGATTGGTATAAACAGCATGGTGGTAATCTCTGAAACGCGAAGGGATTATCCATATGAGGTACTCGGATAGAATATATAGTGCCATCAGCCTAATGTCGACTTTCATCAAAGTACCAGACTTTGATAGATCGGTTTTGCATAGTGATTCATGCCACAGGCAGGCATATAAAAACCAAGCAGAGCAAGCGCAGAACGTGTGGAGGAAGAAAATATTTTCTGTTTTATAAATAACTCAAACGCAAATGGTACGTATTTAAACAAAGAATAAACAGGACATGCAGCAGAAGAATAGAATGTCTGGTACTGTTCTCGCTTTATGATTCAAAACATTATCATAGAGCATAATGGAGAAACATCCCACTACGATAGCAAAGCTGCTTGATATTGAAAAAGAAATTTTTCCTCATGGTGAAAATACGAAAATAGAAATGATGCTCTCTCAAAGTAAGAATAATATGAGCAGGGCTCTTTCAGACAAGTGACAAAGTCCACCATTTTTCTTCGAAAATATTCAGTATATCTTGCGATATAACCGAAAAAGAAGGGCAATAGAGACAGAATAAGGCCAAATGATAATAAAACGGAATGGAAAAGGAGGACCAGAACTGCCCAGAAAGAAATTCCGAAAATCGGTACAGCAGCACGAGTATCCCTGATTGTTATTGCATTCTTTACTTTCGGCGGCATAACAAGGTAGTGCAATTGAAAAACTGCAGCAAAGGCGAGATGATAGCGTGTATAGTGCTCCAAAACGCTTTCTCCATGCGTTCCCTATAGAAAAGAGTACATATTCAGAAGAAGACTCCCGTAATCCAGAAAAGATCTTCTCTCCAGACTACGATTGTAGTACATCGTAGTCAGATACCAAACTGCACGCCATTGCCAATAGAAAGTCAAAACAACGCCACTTTTCGAAAGGGAAGGAAATCTATCCTCATGGCAACTGGTGCGTTGACTGTCTGAAATGTATGGAACAAAGATTAAGTCACAGCCTGCAATAGAATCTACCTTCTTCTTCTTCCTCCTGCAACTTTCTCCATGCTTTACTCCTTCTGCTCAGTATGTCAAAAGCATCTCTGCCGCCTCCGTCACGCTACCAAAGATTTTTCCCGCACAGGGACTGAAAGACCGAATCGCCTTCTGCATGGAACATCGTCCTTTATGGTGCGCATCAACTCGATGACAAGTGAATACGCTGTAACAAAACTGAAAGCAGAATCTGAAATTCCTCTTGTTTTCCCCTGTCGCCACTAGACGATGTGATGGTCCCACTCCTTTATCGCCACGCCATCTTTCCCTTCCACGACTTTCCTGTAGTCGTCCGTTCTCCCATGATGAATGCGCCAGGGCGACAATCTGTTTTTCTTCCAGCACAGTATTTGTCTTTCAGAATGCATTTCCAAAGAATGCCTCTCCTGATCCCCTTCCGTGATCGATATAAGCAACGCCGTTCTCATATCCTTTCACTATCCTCTCTGCAGGATAAGCCCCGCCCACTCAGGTCATTTGCATTCGCTCTCCTGCACAAATTTCCGTGCTCATGCAGTAGGTGCAAAATAGCAGGCAAGATCCTTTTCTTCCGCTTTTCAATACGCATTGTTCCCCCGCCCTACTCTCAATAGTACGCTATCCGGTTTATACTTTTACTTCACAATTTTTATGGATTCTATCCTATTTTCTCAGATTCTAGAAAGACCTCCTGAAACACAGTTAAAATAAAAGAATTGCTTCTTCCTCAAGAAAAGAAACATTCTTTTAAAGTGGATCTCGTCATAGGAATACTGACTGTTTAGTACTTTTCAGTCGAAGCAACAGAG
>BNJU01000690.1_pt1 | contig 122812 bp, 131 predicted proteins | sample 8539281 | NCBI WGS metagenome assembly BNJU01 (sample SAMD00202456, study PRJDB9452) | human saliva metagenome | isolation source: human saliva | place: Japan | reverse complement strand
AAAGCCTGTCATACTGCTATTTAGCTTGTATGACAGATATTTTTATTTGTAATAAATATAAATGGGTAAATTTTTGAGAAATATACTGAGAATATATGATTAATTACAAGTGTATATGTATTTAAAAAGATAGTTGTAAGAAAGCAGAATGGGAACTGATGTAATAGTGTTGAGGGTGGAATAATTGTTGGGGAACTAGTTAGATAGATTCAATTAGAAAAATCCAGTGTATTCAATTCTCTAAACTATTAATCATAAGATTAGTCAATTATTTCAAGTCATAAAAGCATCATCTTTTTAATTACAATCATTCTTAATAGCCAAGTAAGCAGTCATGGTATAATGGTAATAATTTAGCTAAGAAGGTAATACTGGAGTACAAAAATGAGTCAAGAGCATCAGCATGATTTTTGAACAAGTCATAGGTCATCTCTCGTTCTAAAGGAGTTAGAATTACCGAAACTAGGAAGGCAATCATTACTTATATTATAGAAAGTCATAATCATCCAAGTGCTGAAATGATTTATCATGATTTGCTGCCGAATTTTCCAAATATGAGTCTGGCAACCGTCTATAATAATATTAAAGTGTTGATTGATGAAGATTTGTAACAGAGATTAAGGTCTCGAAATGATACGACGACATATTTTGACTTTATGACATCAGCATCTTAATGTTATTTGTGAAAAATGTGGTCTTATTGCTGATTTGGATTGAGCTCCAGATGAAGCATGAGGCAGAAGCCCAGACTGGTTATCACATTACTCAGAGTCAGACAACTGTTTATGGTATTTGTCCCAAGTGTCAAAGTTTGATAATTTAAGAAACAGCAAAAAGGATTGAAAGCTAGTACTTTTAATCTTTTTATCGAAAGAAAGATTATATATATGTCTCTTTTTGAAAGTTGCTGCATAAGAACCACTTGTCTGGTGATTTATACCACTTACGGAAAAACTCTGTTTTTGGCTCAGAACTTCTATAATAAATGGTAAATAGAAAAGGAGGACAGAAGATATGACGAGATACAAAATACAAGAGAAGCTGAAGCCAGGATTGAAGTTAGAGGATCTTCAAAAAGACGGAGACATCTCATCTGGCGCTGAATCCGGACTATGTCTCAGGGGACAATGCTAGTATATGACCATGCGTACAATCGTTTTGCTCGCTGGTATGATATGAGTGAGAAATGTCTCGGGCGGCCTTCTATGGCAAGACAGTCGACAAGTTGAGAAGAGATCTGATGGCAGAAACAGAATGGAAGGATCATTTGTCGTCTCTTTATGTCTCTATCGGGACTGGCCACGACCTGCGCTACATTCCTGAAAATATTGACCTGAAAAGCCTAGACTTTGTCGGGGCAGATATTTCCATAGGCATGCTGAAAAAATGCCAGAAATCCTGCGCCAAGAAAACAAATCTGCAGCTCTTTCATGCTTGTGCGGAGGACCTGCCCTTTGCGGATAATAGCTTTGACATCGTCTATCATATCGGCGGAATTAATTTTTATGACCAGGCTAAGGCCATGCAGGAAATGCTGCGAGTGGCTAAGCCAGGAACCAAGATTATGATCTCAGACGAGACGGCAGGACTATGTGGACCAGCAATAAGAAGAACCACTTCAGCAAGGACTATTTTAAGGACGCTACCGTTGATTTGGGAGAAATTGAGGCCGCTATACCGGCTCGGTGTCAAGGAGAAGGAGTTGAAACCTCCTCTGGGATGGGAAATTTTATGCCCTGACGTTTAGGAAATAAATCAGAAGAACTGGACTTTGTTTCCGGTTTTTCTACGTTATTGGGGACATTGCTTATCAGACACTATTGACCTTAGCATATTGGTCTGATTTACGAATGAACCATGCAAATCGTCCACCTTTTTCTAAATGACAAAAGGATAAAACAAATGTCATCTCCTTTTTGTATATAGCCATTTTTCTTATAGTATGATAAAAATGTAGATGTACGTATCTATAAATGTTCGCTTTTTAGAAAGTGGGCACTGACAAGATGGGAGACGCTCAGTTAGTATACAATTACATTGTACATTTAAAACTGAATATTGTGAGAAAGGAAGATTGAAATGAACAAAAAGAATTCAGAACTTGGCTCATGTTATCATTCTTTGTTTGGGAGTGATTTTTGCTATCATTAGCCCTCTTGCTGAAGTGCAAGCATGAATTTAATGATGTCATTACTGAGGATGAGTCTCAAAAATTCTTCTGGAGGAGACTTAACACAAGGGATTGATATTTGGCAAGATTTCCGAGTTTACGCAAAGTTTGTATTGCCTGATAACCAAGTACATCAAGGAGATACGACGACAATCACCTTGCCGCCAGAGTATGCTTTTGCGAACTCTTCAGCCATTGAGCTTAAGGACGAGTCAGGTAACTTGCTGCAAATGGATTTTTGATTCTGCAACAAAACGATTACCTTAACATATACAAATTATGTTGAGCAAAAATCTACGTCCGTGGAGAATTTTTCTTCTATGCTCGGCTTGACTATGATGTAGTGAGTCAAGAAGGTGACTTGAATGCTGGATTTACAATAGGAACACGGACCTTAGTTCCAGGGACTGTTCATTATAATGGACCTCCTAAACAGTATGACTCTAAGATTGAAAAGAGTTCCTTCCAGTATAAGGATGACGAGAAAAATGTTATTCGTTACAATATTACTGTAAACCGCAATATGGCCAACTATAGTGATGTAAACCATCATGATGCGTTCTCATCTCCAAATTTCACCTTCTACCAGATACTTTTTCGTATTTATAAAAGTAGATTGGCGTTGGAATAACGGAGATTGAAATGGTCTAATGCTCAGGATATGACAGAAACATTTAAGAAACAAATGACTGTAAATCCTGGCGAGATGGATTCACCCTTCCTCTAGAGACACTAATGGCTTTGTTAGTATGATTGAATATAGGGGCTAAAAGCAAATCATGATTTAGTTGATGGTGAAAAATTACGAACGTGGCAAGATGAATTATAATGGTGGTCTTACTGAACAATCAACTAGCACTCGTACTCTATCAGATTGCTGTGGTGAGCTAGCCGAGATGTATTCTCTATTAAGATCCATAAGGTACAAATGAGGCGGGTGAAAATCTTCATAGTGCTGAATTTGAAGTGGTTCGTGACAGTACTGGGGCAGTAGTTGGAAAGTTGACAACGGATGCTGATGGTATGTGAGCGTAGGAGAGTTGTTGAGAGACAACTATACTATTCGGGAAGTAAAAGCGCCAGAAGGATATGACAAATCAACTGAGGAAATCAAGATTGGTTCACAAGATTTCGGAACTCGATAAATCGGTATCTCGTGATATTGTCAACAAGAAGACACCAACTGAAAAAAGCGATTACTTTCAGTAAAGTTAACCTTTGGTGGAGAAGAAATCGCAGGAGCGCAGATCAAGATCTTCAAAGGCGACAAGGCAGAAGGTCAAGCTGTAGAAAGCTGGACATCCGAAGCTGGTAAGTCTAAAGAATTGAACTGGCACCAGGTACGCTACACCTTCCATGAGGGAAGCAGCTCAACTGGTTACCTCAAAGCGACCGACATCACTTTCCAAGTCAAGCATGACGGCGCAGTGGAAGTGACCATTGTTGGTACTAAGGATGCTAAAGGCGAGGACAATACAGTCGTAACCGATGGTTCAACTGTTACAGTAACAGACAAAGACGATGATCTTCCACGTAAGGTGACCTTCAGTAAGGTCAACCTTGGCGGTACTGAAATTGCCGGTGCTGAGATCAAGATCTTCAAAGGCGACAAGGCAGAAGGTCAAGTTGTAGAAAGCTGGACATCCGAAGCTGGTAAGTCTAAAAGAATTGAACTTGGCACCAGGTACATACACCTTCCATGAGGAAGCAGCTCCAACTGGCTACTCTCAGTAACGGATATCACCTTCCAAGTCAAACATGACGGCACAGTGGAAGTGACCAATGTTGGTACTAAGGATGCTAAAGGCGAGGACAATACAGTCGTAACCGATGGTTCAACAATCAAAGTCACTGATAAAGATGACGATAGTCCACGTAAGATTACCTTCAGTAAGGATCAACTCGGCGGTAGCAGAAATTGCTGGTGCTGAGATCAGATTATGAGGGCGAGAAAGCTGAAGGTCGGGCTGAGAAAGCTGGGCACATCCGAAGCTGGTAAAGTCTAAAGAATTGAACTTGGCACCAGGTACATACACCTTCCATGAGGAAGCAGCTCCAACTGGTTACCTCAAAGTGACCGAGCATCACTTTCCAGTCAAGCATGACGGCATGAAGCTGACGACGTTGGTACTATGATGCTAAAGGCGAGGACACTACGTCGTAACCGATGGTTCAACAATCAAAGTCACTGATAAGATGACGATAGTCCACGTAAGATTACCTTCAGTAAGGTCAACCTCGGCGGTACAGAAATTGCTGGTGCTGAGATTAAGATCTACAAGGGCGAGAAAGCCGAAGGCCAAGCAGTCGAAAGCTGGACATCTGAAGCTGGTAAGTCTAAGGACATCAACTTAGCACCTGGCACTTACACTTTCCATGAGGAAGCAGCTCAACCGGCTACCTCAGCAACGGACATCACCTTCCAAGTCAAACATGACGGAACAGTGGAAGTGACAAACGTTGGCGAGAAGGACGCTAAGGGTGAATCTAACACCGTTGCGACCAATGGAGCAAAACTGACTGTAACCGATAAGGACGATGATCTTCCACGTAAGGTAACTTTCAGTAAGGTCAACCTTGGTGGTACTGAAATCGCAGGAGCTCAAATCAAGATCTACAAGGGCGACAAGGCAGAAGGCAATCCAGTCGAAAGCTGGACTTCTGAAGCTGGTAAGTCTAAAGAACTAAACTTGGCACCTGCTACTTACACTTTCCATGAGGAAGCCGCACCAACCGGCTACCTCAAAGTAACGGACATCACCTTCCAAGTCAAGCATGACGGCACAGTGGAAGTGACCAATGTCGGTGAGAAAGACTCTAAAGGTGAAGACAACAAGGTCGTAACCAACAGCTCAACTGTTACAGTGACCGATAAGGACGACGATCTTCCACGTAAGGTGACCTTCAGTAAGGTCAACCTCGGCGGTACTGAGATTGCCGGTGCAGAGATTAAGATCTATAAGGGCGACAAGGCAGAAGGCCAAGCAGTCGAAAGCTGGACATCCGAGGCTAATCAGCCTAAAGACATCAACTTGGCACCTGGTACTTATACTTTCCATGAGGAAGCAGCACCAACCGTTACCTCAAAGTAACCGACATCACTTTCCAGTGAAACACTGACGGAACAGTAGAAGTGACCAATGTTGGTGAGAAAGGACGCTATAGGCTGAATCTAACACAGTTGCGACCATGGTTAAACTTATGACTAGTAACCGATAAGGACGATGATCTTCCGTAAGATGACTTTCAGTAAGGTCAACCTCGGCGGTACTGAAATTGCCGTGCTGAGATCAAGATTTACAAAAGAGACGAGAAAGCTGAAGGCGATGCAGTTGAGCTGGACATCCGAAGCTGGTAAGTCTAAAGACATCAACAGCACCTGGTACTTATACCTTCCATGAGGAAGCAGCTCCAACGGGCTACCTCAAAGTGACGGATATCACCTTCCAAGTCAAACATGACGGCACAGTGGAAGTGACCAATGTTGGTGAGAAGGACGCTAAGGGCCAAGCTAACACCGTAGCGACAAATGGTTCAACTGTTACGGTAACTGACAAGGACGATGATCTTCCACGTAAGGTGACCTTCAGTAAGGTCAACCTTGGCGGTACTGAAATTGCTGGTGCAGATATTCAAATTTTTCCAAGGCAAAGAGGCAACTGGCAATCCTGTAGCGAAATGGACTTCAGAAGCAAATACATCGCATGAGCTTGAATTAGCTCCTGGAGTATATACCTTCCATGAAGCTGCAGCCCCAACCGGTTACTTAGCTGTTACCGACATTGTGTTCCAAGTGAATCTCGATGGCACAGTAACAGTTGTAAATGCCAATGGAAATACAGTAGAATACAAGGGAGGGAAGTTAGTCATAACTGACCAAACGAAAACCAGACTGATCCAGATCCGAAAAAATCAAATCAAGATAAACCTGGAGATAAGGCGAATACGAAGAAAATTCTGCCTTTCACAGGTACAGAAATCAGCTTTACGCTACTTGCTATAGGCTTGATTATCATAGTTGGTTGTGGGGTTTATTTTGGGATTCGTTTCAAAAAATAAAACAGAAAACAAGTGTCAATGAACATTGACGCTTGTTTTTTTATGCACTTGACGAAAGAAGGCAATAAGTATCGTTGAATTTAGGCCTATTGATGCAGTTTAAGGGCAATCGAAAAACTATTTTTCTAAGTGACAAAAATGTAAGTTTAAAGGCTAAAATGAAAAGGTTATCTTATGGCAGCTAGTCTGGGAATTCGAGTATCCTATAAGTGTAAAGAAAAGAAGATAAACTCTTCCAAAACTAATAATCAGATTTCAAGAAGGAGGCTTGCTATGAAAATCAATCTTTTTAACCATCGTCAAAGTAAACCTAAAGCTCAAAAGATTTCCAAGGAAGAAATCGAGAAGACACGCCTAGGCTGTGCTTCCAGTCAATATTATTTCTGGCTGCAGTACAGTCACTGAGAGATTCCATTATTCAAGGGATAAGAGAAAGGTCAGTTGACTTTTCTCTTTATCCGACTTTGGAGCACTAAGATGACAAAAATGTAAGATTGGCAGGCAAAATGAAAGATTAGGTTATGGAAACTTGTCTGTCTTTCCGGTATGATAGTAGTATCAATTTAAATAAAGAAGAGGTTCAAGTGCATGACATTAGACGTACAGCACGTGAAAAAGATTTATAAAAACTCGCTTTCAGGGCAGCCAGGTTGAGGCACTGAAAGACATTCACTTTACGGTAGAAAAGGCGAATATGTCGCCATCATGCGGGAGTCAGGCTCCGGGAAATCCACCCTGCTCAACATCCCAGCCATGCTGGACAAGCCGACTGAGGGCCGCGTCTTTCTCAATGGAACTGACACGGCAACCATCAAAAATAGTCAGGCTTCCAGCTTCCGACGAGAGAAATTAGGCTTTGTCTTTCAGGATTTCAACCTGCTGGATACCCTGTCGGTCAAGGATAATATTCTACTGCCTTTGGTCCTCTCTCGCCGTCCCATTACCGAGATGATGCAAAAGCTGGTTACGACCTGCAATGAGCTGGGGATTAACAAGCTTCAAGAGAAGTTTCCTTATGAGATTTCCGGTGGCCAGAAGCAGCGGGTAGCAGTGGCTCGGGCCATCATCACAGACCCTGAGATTCTGCTGGCGGACGAGCCGACGGGAGCCTTGGATTCCAAATCTTCGGCAGCCCTGTTAGATGTCTTTGACGACATTAATGCCCGCGGTCAAACCATTCTCATGGTGACCCACTCAACTGCAGCGGCTAGCCGGGCCAAGCGGGTGCTCTTTATCAAGGATGGGATTCTCTACAACCAAATCTTCCGTGGTGATAAGACCGAGCGACAGATGTTCCAAGAGATTTCTGATACTCTGACAGTTATGGCAAGTGAGGTGAAGGACTAGTGTTTCGATTAGCAGCAAAATTGGCGGTATCCAATCTGATTAAGAACCGCCGTCTCTATTATCCTTTTGCACTGGCTACCTGTGTGGCTGTAGCCATTTCTTATATTTTCAACTCCTTGGCTTTTAATCCCAATCTATCCAAAATGACAGGGGCTAGCTCTGTTATCCTCGTTTTGGTCCTAGGAGTCGTTATTGTGAACATCACAGCTGGAATTATTGTCTTTTATGCCAATCAATTTGTTATGAAGAATCGCTCCAAGGAGCTGGGGCTTTATGGTATGCTAGGTCTTAATAAGCGTCATCTCTTTGTTATGACTTTTATTGAGCTTCTGATTTTCGGGCTAGTGGCTGTAAGTTTGGGGCTGACTATTGGTGTTCTCTTTGACCAGCTGATTTATGCCTTTTTGCTCAAGCTCATGGGTACCAAGGTGGTTCTAGTTTCGACATTTCAACCTTTTGTATTGGTATTGATTATCATTTTCTATGCTTTTGTATTTTTCTGCTTGCTGATTAAAAAGGCTTTTACTTAAGAAAGTTTGATGCTCTGCAATTAGTCAAAGAAAAAAATAGCGGGGAGAAAAAGAGTCGCTTTTTACTCTTGCAAACTATTATTGGTATGTCTTCTCTCGCTTTTGGCTATTATCTTGCTTTAGGTGTATCTAATCCGATGGCAGCCATTATCATTTTCTTCGTGGCCGTACTTTTTGTTATTCTAGGGACTTATCTGCTTTTTAATGCAGGAACAACTGTTTTCTTGCAATTTTTGAAAAAGAAGAAGACGTTTTATTATCAGCCTGATAACATGATTTCGGTATCTAATCTAATTTTTCGAATGAAGAAAAATGCAATCGGTTTAGCGACAATTTCTATTTTGTCGACAATGGTTCTGGTTACCTTATCTGGTGGAGCCAACATTTATGCTGGTGGTGATTATATGCAGAATGCCATGTTCCCGCATGATTTTCAGTATCCAAGGAAAAAGAAAGTAACAGGTGAGGTGCTGGACCAAGCTTTGACAGAGTTTGTTCAAGAGCAGCAGCTGCAGATTAGTAAAAAAGTTATTTACCAGTATTATACGATAGGAGTTAGCGGTCGAACTGGTAATCAGCTAGATATTTATTCTAAGGGACAGAAATCATTCACTCCAAATCTTTATATTTTGGCCATTTCTGAGAGTGATTATCAAGGAATGACGGGTCAAAATCTTCAGCTTAAAGATGATGAAATAGCCATATTTGAGCAAGGACTGGAACTAGACAGCAAAAAAGATTTACAGCTAGCTGATAAAAATTTGAAAAATCAAGAAAAAATTAAAAGAAGATTTCGTTTTCGGTAATATACCCGATCCGATGAATATGATAGTGCCTGAAAAAATCTATATGGTAGCTAAAAATCCGAGTCAAATCTTTTCTTCATTGATGAACGATTACGCTGTCAATGTTAACTATTATGGAGGATTAAATCTCAAGCTTCCAAAAGAAGAACAGAGAAAACTAAAGAAGCATACCAAGAAAAGTTAAGCAGTTTTAATACCACCTTACCTGAAAATCAAGGTATTTATGGTTCGGTGACAGCCTTTGATAAGCAAGAAATAAAAGGAATGCTAGGTGGTATGTTCTTTATTGGAATTTTCCTATCAATCGTTTTTATGCTTGGAACTGTTCTTATCATCTACTACAAGCAGATTTCTGAAGGCTATGAAGATCGAGAAGGCTTTGTTATTTTACAAAAGGTTGGATTGGACGAAAAACAAATTAAGAAAACGATTCGTAGGCAAATTCTGATAGTCTTTTTCCTACCACTAATCTTTGCTTTTCTTCATTTGGCATTTGCCTATCACATGTTGAGCTTGATTTTATCTGCTTTAGGGGTGCTGAATGCCACACTCATGTTAGTGGTGACTCTGGGTGTTTGCGCTCTGTTTATTGCAGTATATGTTGGTGTCTTTCTCATTACTTCTCGCAGCTATCGTAAAATTGTACTATGTGATAGTAGAGACAGGCATCATATACCTTCATCTATTTTAAAGACTTAGGGCTGAGATTTCTCTCAGCCTTTTCTTTTTCTCGGAAAATTTTCTGAGAAAGATTCCTAAAAGAGTGGAAATATGATAAAAATAGGACGTTAATGCAATTAGGGAGAATAAAAATAGATGAATATATTTAGAAAAAGATGCCAGTAAGGACAGAACGGGCATGCCTGTCACTTGAAAAATTCAGATCTGATTTTGCTTGGTATTGGTGCCATGGTAGGAACTGGGATTTTTACCATCACAGGGACTGGGGGCAGCCAAATATGCTGGGCCTGCTCTGACTGTTTCGATTGTCATTTCAGCTCTTTGTGTGAGTATTTCGGCCCTTTTTACGCTGAGTTTGCTTCACGGATTCCGGCCAATGGCGGAGCCTACAGTTATATCTATGCGGTTCTAGGAGAATTTCCTGCTTGGTTGGCTGGCTGGCTGACCATCATGGAGTTCATGACCGCTATCTCAGGTGTTGCCTCTGGCTGGGGCTCTTATCTGAAGGGCTTGCTGAGCGGCTTTGGTATCCAGCTGCCAGCAGCTCTGAATGGCACCTTCAATCCCAAAGCAGGTACTTATGTGGACTTGTTGCCCATTCTGGTCTTGGCCTTTGTTACAGGGGTTGTCCTTTTGAACTCAAAGTCAGCCCTGCGCTTCAACTCAGCCTTGGTAGTCTTGAAATTCTCAGCCTTGGCACTCTTTATCATTGCAGGATTTTTCTTCATCAAACCAGAAAATTGGTCTAACTTTGCACCTTTTGGCTTTGGAGAAATTTATGGCGGCAAGGTCGGCATCATGGCTGGGGCTTCACTCATGTTCTTTGCTTTTCTAGGCTTTGAGTCCATTTCCATGGCGGTCGATGAAATCAAAGAGCCCCAAAAGAATGTTCCGCGTGGGATCGTCTTATCCTTGAGCATCGTGACCATTCTCTATATTTTGGTGACCTTGGTCTTGACTGGGGTTGTCCACTATAGCAAGCTGGATGTCTCAGATGCGGTGGCCTTTGCCTTGCGCAGTGTCGGACTTGGCTGGGCGGCTAACTATATCTCTGTCGTCGCTATTTTGACTCTGATTACTGTCTGCATCTCCATGACCTACGCCCTGTCGCGGATGATTTACAGTATTGCGCGTGATGGTCTCTTGCCTCGCTCTTTCAAAAAATTGACAGAGACCAGTCAGGTGCCAAAAGAATGCAACGATTTTAGTAGGGATTGCCTCGGCTGTTTGTGCAGGCATGTTCCCTATAGCTATCGCTTCTTTCCTGAATATCTGTACCTTGGCCTATCTGATTTTATTGGCACTAGCTGTCTTAAAATTGCGGAAAGATCAAGGAATGCCAAAAGCTGGCGAATTCAAAACGCCTCTAGTACCTCTGACACCGATTTTATCCATTATCATCTGCCTGTCCTTCATGACCCAGTATACCAAGGAAACCTGGCAGGCCTTTGGAATTGCCCTAGCGCTGGGAAGTCTCATCTATGCCTTCTATGGCTATAGAAACTCAGAAATCGCTGTAAAAGAGAAGTAGGGTGAAGTATTGCTATTAAGCAGAAAGTAGAAAAGTATGAAAAAACTTAATCTAACCCAAAAGAAGAAAATCTGGCTCTTTGCCCTTGCTTTTATCGCCCTGATCTTACTAGCGATTGTGATCAATATCCAGCTGAACCAGCCCGAAGATATGCATGCTGATTATGTTCGGCTTTGGAAGACAACTTGGCATGAGGAAAATAAAGACTGGCTCTATCCACTGAAAAATATCTGTCTTGTTATTCTAGCAGTTCTAGCTGGGTCTGGTTTAATGATTGCATTTTCTAAGAGTGAGAGATGGAAATAAGCTTCTGTAGATTTAAATAAAATCATCTTACAAAAATGTAAGATTGACGATGATAAATGTAAGGTAGAGACATGGAAAACGTGTCTCTATTTTGCTATAATCAGCTCAGAAATCCTCACAAGAAAGGTTGCGCGATTATGAAAAAAGTCCTTTTAGGTTGCTCGGGAACAGTGCTGGTTTTGCTTGCTCTTTTAATAGGTTTTCTGGCCTACTTTGGTCCAGACTATGGCATTTTTCTTTTTCCACCTAGTCCGCAGGACTACGCTCGCTCGGTTGTGAAAAAGCTTGATTTCGGTCTTTATACGGACAAAGACTGGGAAAATGAGAAAAAGAAAGCCTTTAGAAAAGCTTGAATCAGCCAAGGCTTATCAAGACACCTATCCTGTCTTGGAAAAATTAACCAAAGAGGCTGGCGGGAAAGCATTCTTATTTAAGCCCACAGGATAATCCTGAGAAATAGTCCAGAAAGCAAAAATCAGCCTGAAGTGCAGAATCAAGAGAGTATTCTCTATTTAAAAGTTCCTGCTTTCACTGGTGATGCACAGGCAGCGAAAGCTTATGCCAAGAAACTGTCAGCAGCTCTTAAAAAGGATGACTATCAGGCGGTTCTTGTGGATTTGAGAGATAATACCGGCGGGAATATGTATCCGATGATTGCGGGACTGTCCTCTCTTTTGCCTGATGAAGACCTCTTCCAATTCGTTTATAAAAATGGAAGCAAGAGCGCGGTTTCTAGATCAGATGTCCTGAAGCAGCTTGGTCTGGAGCAGACTGATGAGAAAGCAAAGAAAGTGCCAATAGCTGTCCTTACCAATGGGAAGACAGGTAGCTCAGGAGAGATGACTGTTTTAGCTTTTAAGGGACTGGAAAATGTTAAAATATTTGGTCAGCCAACGGCAAGCTATACTACGGGAAATAATTATTATCAACTGTATGATGGAGCGGTTTTGCTCTTGACTACCTCGAGTATCTTAGATCGCACGGGCAAGCTTTATGAGAATGAGGCAATTCAGCCCGATGTCCTAACAGACCAGCCTTTAGAAGAGGCGGAGTCTTGGTTGAAGGGACAGATAGGAGAATAGTTCATTGAAAGCAGTCAAAGAGACTGCTTTTCTGCTATAATAAAGAGAAGAACGAGGGTGACAGATGATTCGTAAAGTAAAACTAGAGATGCTAGCCATTCAGCGGCTTAATGCAGAGTGCTTGGGCTATGACTTCGATAGGGAAGCGACGGAGGCTCAACTGGAGAGGTTACTAGAGAGTGACCAGCATTTGATTTTGGTAGCTGAAGAAGGCGGTCAGGTCATAGGTTACGCTCATGCGGTTAGCTACGACTGTCTCTATTTCCCATCCTTGCTCAATCTCTTGGCTTTGGCCGTCGCTCCGGATTTTCAAGGGCAGGGACATGGCAGAGCGCTGATGCAAGCTTTGCGTGAAGAGGGAAAAGCAGCAGGCTACACAGGAATTCGGATTAATTCAGGCATTTCCCGCTCATCAGCCCATGAATTTTATCGCAGCCTTGGCTGCAGTGAAAAAGCAGACCAGAAACGATTTTATTGGGAATTTTAGAGAAAGGAGGAGTAGATGATGATTGAACCACTAACCCAGCAGCATGCTTTAGAAATTGCTAACGACTGGCATTATGAGGCGCCTTATGACTTTTATGATATGAAAAATGACCTGGAAGATTATGAAGAAATGGTTTCCTCCTGAAGCGCGTGGAGACCGTTATTATCAAGTACTGAGTGAAGGGAGAACTCTATGGATTTTTCTGCTTGGAGCAGAAAGGAGAGCGCACTTTGGAACTTGGTTTGGGGATGAAGCCGGAGCACTGCGGAAAAGGTCAAGGGCGCTGCATTTTTGCAGGAAATTCTGGACTTTATCAAGAGAAAAATTTGCCCCAAGTCCTAAGGCTATCGTGGCTAGACTTCAATCACCGAGCCCAGCAGCTTTATCTCAACATGGGCTTTGAAGTGGTGAGGCGCATCCGCAGGAAAGCAATGGTGATATTCATCTCTTTGTGGAGATGGAGAAAAACACCTAATTTTAGACTTTGTTGCAAAGCAACAGAAAAACTTGTTGACAGTCAAGAAAAAGTTGTTCAACATACTTATGACTACTGGCGGCTAGTAGGGAATTTGTTAAAGATTACCAATAAACAAAAGGAGAAAAACCCATGACATTTGAAGAAATTTTACCAGGCCTTAAGGCTCAGAAAAATATGTGCGTACAGGCTGGGGCGGAGCGAAAACTACGTCCAGCTCTTTTGACACGATTGAGCAGAATGGGGTGGCTCTCGAAGTGACACCTTATTTTCTCATCAATGTTTCAGGTGAGGGAGGGCTTCTCCATGTGGAGTCCGACTCCTTGTGATGTCCTTGCGACAGATTGGGTGGAAGTAGATGACTAAGACAGTACTAGTGACGGGGGTTAGCTCTGGCATCGGCCGAGCTCAGGCTCTGACCTTTTTGGAAAATGGCTACCGGGTTTATGGGGTGGACAAGGATGAAAATCCTGGCTTTCTAAATGAGCTTCGCTTTTGTCAAGCTGGATTTGACAGGTGATTTGACGCCACTCTTCACCAGCTTGCCCGAGGTAGACATTCTCTGCAATACGGCAGGAATCTTGGACGATTATCGTCCTCTGCACGAGACCAGTGATGAGGACTGGGATCAGATTTTTGCGCTTAATCTGACCGCTACCATGAAAATCACCCGCTTTTACCTGCAGAAAATGCTGGAGAAAAAGTCTGGTGTCATCATTAATATGTGTTCGATTGCTAGCTTTTTGGCTGGCGGAGGCGGTGCTGCCTATACGGCCTCTAAGCATGCTCTGGCTGGCCTGACCAAGCAGATAGCCTTAGACTATGCGGATAAAAATATCCAAGTCTTTGGCTTGGCACCAGGCGCTGTTAAGACAGCCATGACTGCCGCAGATTTTGAACCAGGCGGACTAGCTGACTGGGTTGCTGAGCGAAACGCCGATCAAGCGCTGGCTGGACCCCCAGAAGTGGCTGACGTTGGTCTCTTTCTAGCTAGTGGTGAGGCGGTTGCTATGCAGGGTGAGATTATCAAAATAGACGGCGGCTGGAGTTTGAGTAGCCAGTCAGGAACTGTAGTAATGAAGAAAAACCAAACCTATGACTTAAAAGATATCATGGAGGCTGTAAAATCAGAAGAGCTAGATGATGATTTCTGTTTATATGCTAAGGAAAATGCAGAACTGAATTTTCAGGACAGCTACTTGCTTTGCTGATTATCCTCAAGTGGTGGATAATAGGATGTTTATCCAGATCAGTAAAGAGAGCTGGAGCTGGTTTATTATGGTGAAGATTTTGTAGATGTTCTCTTATCGGTCATGGAGCAGAAAGCAGAAGCGACTGACGAAGAGTGTTACAGGCTCTGCTTTTACTATTATGAGCATGATGATTTTCATGGATTTTGAATGAGGACAGTCATTGATAAATCTTTACAAGCTTTCGTTGAAAAAGGTCTGATTTGACGAAATAGGCGACTTTTTAGGCGAAAATTTTGTAAAATAGAATAGATAAACGGGGTTTCTCGGAAAATAAAAGGAGAATCCATCTAATGGTAAAATTAGTTTTGCTCGCCACGGTGAGTCTGAATGGAACAAAGCGAACCTTTTTCACTGGTTGGGCTGATGTTGACTTGTCTGAAAAAGGTACAGCAAGCAATCGACGCTGGTAAACTGATTAAGGAAGCTGGTATCGAGTTTGACCAAAGCTTACAGCAGTATTGAAGCGTGCGATTAAGACAACTAACCTTGCTGGGAAAGCACTGATCAACTTTGGGTACCAGTGTGAAAAAATCGTGGCGTTTGGACGAGCGTCATTATGGCGGTCTGACTGGTAAAAATAAGGCAGAAGCAGCTGAAGAATTTGGTGATGAGCAAGTTCACATCTGGCGTCGTTCATACGATGTATTGCCTCCAAACATGGATCGCGATGATGAGCACTCAGCACACACTGACCGTCGTTACGCTTCACTTGACGACTCAGTTATTCCAGATGCTGAGAACTTGAAAGTGACTTTGGAACGTGCTCTTCCATTCTGGGAAGACAAGATTGCTCCAGCTTTGAAAGATGGCAAAAATGTCTTTGTAGGTGCACACGGTAACTCTATCCGTGCTCTTGTGAAGCACATCAAACAATTGTCTGACGATGAAATCATGGATGTGGAAATTCCAAACTTCCCACCATTGGTATTCGAATTTGACGAAAAATTGAATGTAGTAAAAGAATACTACCTTGGAAAATAAGCTTAAAGGAATCTGAGATTATTCTCAGGTTCTTTGCTTTTCCAGAGAGGAAGAACAAGGATTGTTAGAAACCTAGCTAGCAAGTCTTTTCTGTTCAGCGGTTTGACAGACTTCCTCTTAACTCGTCCATATTTTCAGATTTTCTATCAGTTTTGAAACATTCATCGAGCTGGATTTATGGTAAAATAAAGGTCAGAACTTTTACTAGAATGAGAGAGAAGATGGCAAGGAAGAAGAGAAAATTTGACAGTCATTCCATCACCAGAAGGCTTTATCTTCTGTTTGGAATCGTGATGCTTTTGTTTTTAGCCTTGATTGCCCGTCTAGGCTATATGCAGGTGGTCAATCAGGACTTTTATACGGATAAGTTGGCCAAGCCAGCAGACCAAGATTACCACTAGCTCAGTGCGTGGGCGATTTATGATGCTACTGGCAAGCCCTTGGTGGAAAATACGACCAAGCAGGTGGTGACCTATACACGGGATAATCGTCTGACGGCTGGGGAGATTCGAGCGACAGCTCAAAAGCTCCTGACCTATGTCAGTGTCAGCGATACAGAGGTGACAGATCGTCAAGAAGTGGATTATTATTTGGCGGACAGCGCAGTCTATCAGGAAGTGGTGGAAAAGCTGCCCAAGGACAAGAAGTTTGATACAGACGGCAACCGCCTGCCTGAGTCCAAAATCTATAAGGCGGCAGCTGAGAGCATTGACCCTAAGCAGCTGGGCTATACGGATGAGGAAAAGAAGGCCATTGTTCTCTTTAGTCAGATGAATGCAATTTCCAACTTTGCGACGGGGACCATCCAGACAGATGCGCTGACAACAGAGCAGGTGGCTGTACTGGCTTCCAGCAGCAAGGAGCTGCCAGGTATCAGTGTCTCAACAGGCTGGGACCGCAAGGTCTTGGATACCTCACTGGCTTCTATCGTGGGTAATATCTCGACAGAAAAGACTGGACTTCCGGCTGAGGGAAGTGGATGAGACCTGAGGCTACTCCTCAATGACCGGGTGGGACCTCCTATCTGGAAAAGCAGTATGAGTCGGTCCTGCAAGGCAAGCGAGCTGAGAAGGAGATTCATCTGGACAAAAATGGTAATATGGAGAGTGTGGAAAATATCTCTGACGGCAGTAAGGGCGACAATCTCAAGCTGACGGTGGACTTGAGCTTCCAGCAGGGAGTAGAGGACATTCTCAAAAATGCCTTTAATGCAGAGTTGGCTAGTGGCAATGCGACCTACTCTGAGGGTGTCTATGCCGTAGCTATGGATCCCAATACTGGCGCTGTCTTGGCTATGGCAGGCATCCGGCATGATCTGGAAACAGGAGAAAGCTCGGTCGATGCTCTGGGGACCCTGACCAATGTCTTTGTTCCGGGATCTGTGGTCAAGGCTGCAACATTGACCTCGGGCTGGGAGAATAATGCCATTAGCGGCAACCAAGTCCTGACAGACCAGCCGATTAGCTTTGGCGGTACGGACAGTATCACTTCTTGGTTTACCCAGCATGGTTCACGATACCATCACAGCCCAGAAGCCTTGGAATACTCTTCAATACCTATATATGGTGCAGGTAGCGCGCTGAAGATGATGGAGACGCCTTACTCAGCAGCGGATATGAAGCTGGATTTTGATGGACTGGATTCCGTCCATGCGGAGCTGCGGTCGACTTTTGCGGAGCATGGTCTGGAGCACTTCGACAGGGATTGATTTTAAATGAGGTCCACGGGTTATCTTCGATAAGTTTACCTTTCGCCGACTATCGGCCGTTCGTCACTGTGGTTTGACAACTTCTTACCAGCAGCTTCAGCTGGCCCAGTATGCCTCAACAGTAGCATAATGGCAAGCGTGGCTCCGCCTCATAGCGTTGAAGAGCATTACGGTAACGGTGACCACGAAGGGCTCGGTGATGATTTGGTGCGAGAAATTTGAGTGCCAGGGCTGGAACCAGGTCTTAGTATCTCTGAAGCGAGGGATAACAGGCATTATCAAACAAGGCTTCTATCAGAGTGGTTCATAGCAGCAGTGGCTTTGACCACGGCGGACTGTTCTCCAGGGAGAGAGTGTACCAATCAGTGCCAAGACTGGTACAGCTGGGACTGAGCACCTGTGGACAAGGAGGCAGAAAAGCCATCAGTACGCAATGCTCATTGTCCTGCACACCGAGTGAGAAGCCGCGATTGCGTGTGGCAGTGGTGTTCCCCTCGCACTGCAAACCTATCTTCTACTGTCAGCCACAGTATCACTCGCGATAATGTCAATCTTTGCAACCAACTTAACACCTATGAATTAGTACTCAATGAAAATCATCAGCAAACGGAAGCTAAAAGCATCAGTGCTCAAAGTGAGAGCAATCTGGTTTGAGGAGATTTTTGAGAATAGAGAGAGGATTTTATGCTTTACCCAACCCCTATTGCTCGAGCGGATGACGGTTTTCAAGCTGCACGGCATTGGCATCAGCACAACCACTCGACTGGCTACACATACTGGCATGCAGGCGAGTGGTGATGTCAATGGAATTTGCCAGAGATCTACTGAAACTTGCTAAGCGTGGGCTGAGCTACTGCTCTGTCTTTCTGCAACCTGACGGACAGGGCCTGTGCAATCTGCCAAGACCAGTCGCGATCAAATCAGCTGTTTGATTGTTGAGGACAGCAACCAGGATCGATATCAGCCGCTGGACCTCCAGAGAATACCACGGACTATCTGTCCTGCTACGCTGCTGAACGTTTCACCTATGAATGGCGTTGGACCGGACATCAGTCGCAAAGTCTGATTACTCGTCTGATGGATGATGAGAGTGACGGAGGTTAGCGATTTGACGACCCGTGCGGCTGCGGATGTGAAACGAGCTTTCCATCTTATATCTCCACGTGTCCTGAAAACCTGCCTGGGATTAAGGTGGCTCGCCTGGCGCGTGGCTTAGCTGACTGGCTCAGACATTGAGTATGCGGACGCGGTTGCGACTGATTCGCGCTATCGAGGAAAATCGGGACGGAATTATAAACAGTAAGTTTTCTGGCTCTGGCTAACTGGAAAGAGTCCTTTTCTGTTCAAAATGCTCTGGGGTGCCAGTATACTAAAACCGACTGATACAGAAAGCTCCATACTTGAAGAATCAATAACTAGCTGGTAGATTGTCAAACCAGCTTTTGCAAACTCGATTCTTATCGGACTAGCAGCTTTTGTAAATCGTACAATAGAAAATGATAGGAGAAAATCATGGCAAAACAAGATTGATTTTGTGTATGGCGGACGCAGTGCTAGAGCGGAGAGTTTCGGTTTTATCAGCTGAGAGCGTCATGCGAGGCGTCAGGTGTAGTGATAGATTTCTCGGTGAAGACTTACTTCATCACCAAGGATGGAGATTTGTCAAAGCACAGGAATTTGGAAGCAAATCCGGCGGCCTGATACGATGAGCTGATGGCTAATGCGCAGTGGGACATGTCTCCGGAGAAATTAAAACCTAGCGATGACACAGCGAAGATGAGACGAGTGTGATGCTCCAGTCTTGCATGGGTCCTATGGGCGAAGATAGGCTCTACCAAGGCTTCCTAGAAGTGCTCAAAGCCTATAACATGTCGGCTGTAATGTTTGTCTTCTAGCTCAGCTACTGGATAAAATCACATTCGACTGCGAGTGCTGGAATCTAGCAGGCATCATGAGAGTGCCTTGTCGTGGCGCTGGTTGATGGCGAGGATCCTGGAGCAAAAATCAAAAGAAATCCCGAAGTGCAATTCGCCTATCGTGCTGCGAGCACTTCCAATATGGGCACAGTCTCGGCATTTCTAAATCGGACCATAGCAGACTGCGTGCTTCTCTGGACCTGGCTCTCAGGCACGACAGCCGGGTACTGGTTGAGACGGTGACGGCTCGTGAGATTGAGGTTGGGCTTTTTGGGCAATGTTGATGTCAGAGTACACTGCCTGGAAGGCTAGTCAGGACGTAGCTTTTATGACTACGAAGCCAAATGCGTGATAATAAGATTACCATGGATATTCGTAGCAAGATTCCAGAAAAAGTGGTGAGTCTGATGCGATCAAAATGCAGAAGCAGCTTTCCAGGCTTTTGCGTGGTCTGGGACTGCCCGCTGTGATTTCTGCTATGCAGAAGAATGGTCAGGTCTTCCTTAATGAACTCAATGTACGTGGGTTTTACCCCAGTGGTCCATGCATAATCCCTCTGCAGGAAAACATGGGTTCTCCTATCCTGAATTTGATTTCGAGAAGTTGGTTGGCCCTCGCTGGTACGTGCATTGCTAAACTGAGAGAGGCGCATCTTCTCACGTATGATACAATAGAGGCTGGTACATTTTCGGTCCTGCTGCGAAACAGGCCGAAAAGCGCAGGAAGAAGTATGAGTAGATTTACTGTCGAATCCTTGGAAGTCATGCTCGAAAAATGATGACTCAGTTTGAAAATGTTGCGCTTAGAAATGCTGAGTTTGGCTGGCCATGATTGGAGTCTGGGTGACCTTTTTGGCTGCCACTCGAGGGGCGCGTGGTGGCCATGGCTTTATCCCAGCAGCCTTTGCTCGAGAGCTGCGCCTATCTGGACGTCCAGTGGTAGAGGAGCTTATGTCTTCGGTCGTGATGTCTGGCGGCCTTTCAGCGACTTGGCCCGGTGCTATCTGAGATGCAGGTGGATGTTGCACGCGAGTGACAGACAGCGGCAAGAGAGCGACAACCAAGGATGTACTGTGGCTCAGCTGCTAGCCAACCACCTGGACGACCTCCTAAGGGCAGACACGCAATTGACGGCAATCTGGCCTGCCTATGCAGTTCTTCGCACACAGGGATTACAGAGAAACTCGTCTTGATGGGGCAGGACCCATGGGCGATATCCATCTCCTGTCTGAACTTGCCAAACCTAAAGACCCAGGCGTTGTAACTCTGGTCAGGAGAAGCCCATCTGGAATTTTTCGGCGCAAAGCGACTGGGGTGCCCAAGGCAAAGATGCAGAGTGCGGACAGCTTGAAAAAGATGGTCTCTGAGTCACGTTTCCGGCGGATAAAGTTGTCAATGAATTTTGCCAGCCAGACTGCAAAGCTAGTTCGCTTTGGTCCCTGATGCGGATATCTTCTGCAACGCGTCTGGAAAGAGCGCAAGGATAGTTTGAGCTTTGACTGCAACTTTTTGAGAGGCAAAGCATTGGCCTGCCTGTGACCGGTAAGTACTGGCGCGACCAATGCCGTGATTGCAGCCTATGCGGCTCTGCAGGAGGGTGTATCTGAGTGCAGCTGTTACCGAAAGCCTTTTTCAGAGCTGTGGCTCACCTGCAATCGAGACGGGTGGAAGAAAGCTGTGCAATGGCGCGAGATATCCTATCGGATGCTCTACAATGCCAATCCAACAGCTATGCGCTTGATTCTGGAGACCTTCTCGACGTCCAGCCCAATCCAGGCGGACGAATTAGTAGTGCTGGCCGGATGCTGCTGAAGAGCTGGGGAGCGGACTCTAAGTCCATGCAAACGCTCTGTGTGTGCTAGCCTCAGTCCAATTGTGACCGACCTTTTCCTCTATGGACAGCGGGATATGAGAGCCCTACGCAGTATATGCCAGAGGAGATTTACCCACCGAGCAGGTGCAATACTTTGTCAAAATGACAGAGAAGACCGGTTTGAACAGCTGAGAACAAGCTGTCAGAGAGACTGACTCACCGACCAGAATTCTTCCTCAAGGCGTGATTCTATGAATCTGGCCTATAAGCTGGTAGAGGACTTGGAAGATGAGCAAATTCTAAAATGCAGAAACCATACAACGTCTCCTTTCTATTACAGAGACCAGGTCTAGCATTTAGTCGTGATGAATTTGATCGAGGAACGTTACTTAGGGCTCCGTCAGCTTTTGGGACACCTCCTGGCTGGTTGGTCAGATTTGGATGGGGAAAAAGGGTGGCAGAGTTGTTTGCGCCCAACGGATTTACATGCCACTCCCGCGGTGATGTCAAAGCTGTACTGGTTTCGAAGACGAGAAAAGTCCTGTTTGAGTCAAGGGTAAAAGCTGAGAAAACTTGAGCTGCCTGGCGGCTTTTAGCCGAAGTCGGACTATCTCCTAGGAAAATATCATCAAGGTCAAGGAAGAGGCAGGATTTAATGTTTCGTTTCTCGTCTGCTTGCAATTTTGATACTAATAATTTCCAATTTCAGAGTAAGCCAATATGCTAAACTGATCTTCCCAGAGTGTCAGATAGAGGATGGAGATTTTCAGCCTAATACAGAAATAGAAGAGTTAAGCTTTCACGATGTCAATCTTTGCAGAATTATCTTCTAAGCGGACGACAAAGACAGTTCGAAAATCCTTTGGGAGAGTTTATCAAGGGAGATGAGAACAGTATTTGGATTAGTGAGTGAAAGTTTTCTGGATACTGTACAGAAAAAGCTTAGAAGTGCATGCAACAACAGGCAAAGCTCTATTGCTCATTTCAAATCTTATAATAGAATGGGAGCCTGGAGATGGGAATAAGAGGCATGTCTTTCAGCTTCTATAAACCGAACCGCCTCAACTGAACTTTGGTGCTTTTGACATTCTATGCTGGTCTTTGCGATTATCTGGCTTTCCTATCGCTACTACAATCGGAAGCCTTACCAGCAGCTATTTGTCCGGGATGACAAGCTTGTCAGCTGATGAAGCCTCTGCCGGTCTATGGCTCACCCAGCTGCTTTGCACATCCAAAGTCTGCCTTTTTATCCATTGCAGAATGGCTATGTGCCTTGATGTTTTCTGCCTAATCGCTCGTGTAAATTCTGTTTTGCTCTTTTGGGGACTTTGCTCCGAGTGTAGCCTTTGTTATCGATGATCCTTATCCTACTTTCCCCATATCACTATTTTAAAAGTCCTTTTATCTAGCTTCGGTCATCTAGCGCTCTTGGGAGTGTCAGTTATCTTTTCAGAGATTATCATACTTTTCTCTCTAAGGAACTGGCAGCGGCAGGTGGTGTGGACGACCTTTCTGATGAGATACTGTATTATCAATATATGTTGACAAAGGGTTCTGTAGTTTCTACGGGTCCGCCGGCTTAGTGGCAATCACGGACTCCTGCTCAATTATCTGCTTGTCTCAATCGTCTTAAAGTGCAGCCATCCTGTACGTTTTCTGACGTTTAAGCGCGTGGAGGCAGACCCAAGACGATCACTCTAACCTCATCCATCTCGCGGAGAAGTTTATGAAAGATTTTAACTACGACAAGAACGGTGCCGCATCTCGATTTTATGGTATGCTGTGATGGCGTTGCTCTGGGTCTTGCTGTCTGTTTGGAGTTCAGCTCAAATACCATGATAATCCGCGTTTTGTCAAAGGCTTTTAAGTGGGTTAGAGTGCTCAACTGCTGATGCCTTTATAGCTGGTATTTTTGGTTTTAGGATTCCCTTTCAATAGTCTACCTTTTATCATTTGCCGCCTGGCTATGTTTGCGGTACGGTCTTTTGCCGGACAAATGGCGCAATGTGAGCAATATGCTCCTAGTAAGACCAGCGGGCGATCTTACCGCGCTATGGGCTATCCGGTTTTTGACCTATGATTTCCGCATATTACACAGCTTTTCTTTCCTGATTGGCCACTATGCATCTTGGTTAATTCCTTGATTTATCAGTGAATCACTACGACAAGAGCTTGCTCAAGAAATATATGATTAGCAGCTTACACCTTTGGGCTCAATCTTTTCCTAGTCTGGCGTTAATCAAGTGACCGGAGAGTGCGAGCTGTTAAAAGGTCACCTTTTATCCCTAACGCACCCCTAATCGGATAGCATGCCTTCTTGTGGTCAGTCGTCCTTTCTCTGGCCCTGGTTCTCACTGATATATTGTTTAAGAAGCAGTGGAAAAAGCAGTTAAGTCTGGTCCGCAGTTAATTCACGCTAAATTTATATGGCTCCTGTCAAGTTAATGTGGCGGAGTTTTCTGTGAGTCAGATAGTTTTATCATGACTTGCTTCTAATACTTTAAATGGACTATTTGTCATCAACTCCAACTCTTTCAAGCTGGTCCAGGCTAGACGCTTCTACATGTGAGATAAACATCCCAAATTTTGGGCTTTCTTAACAACTGGCGGATGGCTTGATCCTCTATCTCTTCAAAAGACAGATGAGGTCATTTTTCCATGACAGCTGAAGAGAAAGAGAGAAAAGAACTGGAAACCAGACGCCTACTCTATTTACTGGTTTTAGCCTTCATCTTTGCAGTTTTCCTCTGCTGACAGTGTCATTGTCCAGATTTTAAAGAGAAATTTGCTGACTTGGGAGAATAGAATCGCTCGAGAAAGACGATTTTATCTTCTTCAGATAATTGAGCGCTAAATCCGCTATAATGAGGTGAGTTGAAAGGAGTTGGAACACTCGATGTAAAAGTACCAAATACTAGGATTCGCATTATCCTAAATGAAAGAAAAAGAGAAGAAATGACTTTACAAGAGAATTAGAAACATGACCGGACCTGCATCTCTCCCACCCGGACGCATGGGAAGACGGCTCATGCAGACGGTTGCTCTACTTCAGAGCGAGATTCGTGCAGAGGCTCGGACAGTCAAGGGGAGACGGAGTAATTTTGCCAAGTCTGACTGGATGGATATTGAGAAGCAGCAGACAGCAGTGACTTCCCTCTGTCGTGCAGTTTGACTACGGTGGCAAAGCGGGTCGATATCCTAGATACGCCATGGACATGAGGACTTCTCAGAGATGCCTCGGACTTTGATGGCGGTGGATGCTGCGGTCATGGTTATGAGTTCGCCCAGAGGTATTGGGGCCCAAACCCAAGGGTGTTTGAGGTTGGCTTGAAACACCGTGGCATTCCAGTCTTTCACTTTTATGAACAAAGCTGGATCGTGACGGTCGCGAGCCCTTGGACTTGTTGGAAGAACCTGGAAGATAGTTTTGACGTGCCAGCTATCCGATGAATGATTGGCGCGATTAGCGGCATGGGAAGAGCTTTGAAGGTCTTTATGACCTCTACAATGGCAGCTGGAGCTTTATAAGGGGGCGAGGGCTTTGCGACTCTGGCAGAGGTGACGACTGTTTGCTGATCATCTTTTATGAGCAAGTTAAGGAAGATATTGGGCTCTTGAAGGCAGAGCTGGGATCAGATCAAGGAAGAGACTGATTTTTGTCTGGTAAGCTGCACCTGTCTTTGGATCAGCTATGACCAACTTTGGCAGCGTCCAGACTTTCCTGGAAACCTTCCTCGAGTTGCTCCCGGAACCTGCGCATGGCCTGCAAGAAGACAGATGGCGAGGTGGTCGAGCCACTCCAGCCTGAACTTCTCAGAGCTTTAATGTCTTTAAAATTCAGGCCAATATGGACCCGCGCCACCGACCACAGCGTGTCATCGCCTGATCGTATTGTTTCTGGCAGAGTTTGCGGGCGCGGTATGGTGTCAACCTGCCTCGCACTGGCTTAAGTCCGCTCAGCTGTCTAATGTTACTCCAGTTTATGTGGCCGAGGGTAAGGACAAATGTGACCCAATGCCGTAGCTGGTGATAATATCGAAGGGTTTTATGATACGAGAGGACTTATCAGGTTGGTGACTTTACACCTGACTGTAGGCAGAATAAGTTTGAGATTTGAGCCTCTGCAACCTTTACTCCAGAGATCTTTATGAAAGTTTCGGCTAAGAATGTCATGAAGCAAAATCCTTCCATAAGGGTATTGAGCAGCTGGTGCAGGAGGAGCCATCAGCTTTATACCAACTACCAGACAGGCGAGTACCTGCTGGGTGCTGTCGGTCAGCTTCAGTTTGAAGTCTTCAAGCACCGCATGGAAAATGAATACACAATGCTGAAGTAGTTATGAGATCCTATGGGTAGACTGTCCGTTGGATTTCACCAGATGACTTGGACGAGTACGCTATGTCTAGCTCGCAACATTCCCAGCCAAAGACCGCTTTTGATCGCGAGTCTTCCTCTTTGAAAACGACTTTTGCCTTGCGCTGGTTCGCGGACCGACTATCCAGATGTTAGGTGGAAGAAGATGTGACTCCAGCAGTACCAACAATTGGAACTAAAGTTCCTAATTGTTGGACACCTCTTCCATGACTAATCTCGTCGGCGGTGCAGTTGATTTGATTGGTTTTTGTGCTCCGACATTGCATAGTTTACTTGCAGGAATAAGTTTATGAAGTTGAGCGCTGGTTTGATTAGAAAATTATTCTACATTGTAGAAAGGGCTCCATGTTTTGGAAAAAGCTAAAAGATCAGTCTGTCTGGATCAACGATTGACTCAGATAGTTTCAAAGAACGCCGGATTTATCAGGATTATGAGAAGTTGATAAAGAGACCATCAGTATGCGCTTGATAAGAACGAGCGGGCTCACATGGACTACAATCGCTGAGAATGGAACGGTTGTCTTTATCTACAATGTCCTTGATCAGCGACAGATAGGAATATTATGGAAACAGTTCCATGACCTTTGGCGGTGCAGCAGGGGCGGCTCGTACGATTAGCAACCAAAGACCATGCCTATGTTGTCGACATGATGAAGCTTATACTGGCTAGCAGGCCGGTATCGGTCTCAAGTTTCTCTTTGCTGGTCTAGTTAATCTCAATTCTTACTATCCGGTTGTTGAGCGGATGGACAAGCGTAAAGATGAGATTAATGCTCTCCTCGTCAGACAACTACCAGCACTCTTTTGCTCTGTCACGACTTGGAAACTTCTGGTCTATCGTTGTTGCAGCTAAGCAGAATCGCATGCTCCTAGAGCATATCAAAGATCATGGCATTTACCGACGTTTTGATGAATTAGAAACCGAGACAGTTTGAGGATGCCATGATTGAGGCTCGTCAGCTCGTTTCATGACTGATCTGATTGCTCAAGTTCTCAGACAGCTCTCTGGCTCCTACAATATCTGAAAGTGCAACAATCTGAATGACCATTTGACGGTCTTGACCATTATTTCGGTCCTTTTGGCAGTGCTGCAGTTATCACGGTTTCTTTGGTATGAATGTTCCTCTGCCCTTGTCTAATGATAAAAACGCTCATGGATTTATATTGTTGTCATTAGTCTAATCATCTGAGATCCTATCTAAAGCTTTCTTAAATCGTTGTGTAAGAAGTGAATATTTTGAGATTATTTTTCTATAACAAGACGAGAATGGTGCTTGTTTTTCGCTGAAAAATAATTATTGATGCAGTTTGCCCTATATTTAAAAAGCTTGTTTTATGTCTATAAATCTATCATAAAATTATAATTTTTATTGCTAAAATTTTCATAATAAAGTATAATATAAAACAATTTAAAATAATGTGAGGGGTAGAAATATGGCAGAATACCTAAACGATTTATTCAAAAGGTAAATATACCGAATACATGAACCTTGAAAGCCCTCAGCTCTACTAGGAGGATATAGAAAAACCCTTATTCTATGCGAATATTATTAGAAAGTGTTCATACGTAAGAAGATGGTTTGACGTAAACAAAGAAGGTAACATTGCTCTCGACGTACTATCAAAGCTAAATCGCCAAGCTGGAGAAGGTTCTTTTAAACTAGCCGAGTTATTCTCCAGATTTGATTCCTGTTGTAGTGATTTGGCAGTATGCGATGCTATTGATGACAGGAGGTCAGCATGATCCAGATTAGATAAATTCAGGTTGATTTAGTTATTGACCTACGGTGTTCAGGGTGGATTTTATGGCTGTGACACGGCTCTGGACCAATATGGACCAAGAGTTTGTCCGCAACAATGAGCGCTACGAATTTCTCGTGGGCAGAAAAATCCTTTGATAATTATCGGCAGTTCCTCTGCTACTGGGATAATCCATCAGGTCAATATCCAATTTCTCAGTGATGTCATCATCGAAAAGGATGGCCAACTCTATCCGACAGCATGTTTGGGACGGACAGTCCATACGACCATGATTAATGCATATGGTGTTCTGGGCGCGAGTCGGTGGGATTAGGGCCGAGGCTTCCATGCTAGAGTGAGCTTCATATTTCAGTTCCTGAGGTGATTAGATTCGTCTCCAGGGTAGCTGCACTAAGATTTGCGACAGATTTGGCTTTAAGGTCGCAAATCTTGCGAGCAGAAAAATGTTGTTGTAAATTTGTCGAGTTCTTTGGGCCTGGTTTGTCTAATCTAAGTCTGGCTGACCGGGCAACGGTGGCCAATATGGCGCCGGAATGGAGCTACCTGGGTATTTTCCATAGATGAGAAACGCTCAATTACATGCGTCTGACCAATCGATCGAAGATCATCGAGCTGACCCGTCTCTATGCTCATCACACTTTCTATGATGAAAGGGTTGAGACGTATACCAAGGTAGTCGAAATTGATTTGTCCAGTATTGTGCGAGTATCTCAGGTTCAAGCGTCCCCAAGATTTGTTGTTGATTGACAGCTGCTAAAGAGATTTCAAGCTGGTCTGGTGCAGAGAAGCGGGGGTCCGAGGCTTTGGTCTAGATGAGAGCGAGCTGGAAAAGTCAGCAGTGGTTCCAATTTTTCTGATCATGAGGAGAGATTAAGACGGGCGCTGTGGCTATCGCGCCATTACTAGCTGCTACATACATACATCCTATGCCCGCTGGCGGCGGGGACTTTTTGGCAGAACAGCAGTATGAGGCACGCGTTTAAAGACTGTCAAGACTTCGTAGCTCCCGCTAGCAGGTGGTCACAGGCTATCTCAAGAAGAGTGGTCTTCAGTCCTATCTGGATCAGCTTGGTTTTCAATCTTTGTCGCTATGGATGCACTACTTGTATTGAAATTCAGGCAATCTCCACCGGGAAGTGGCTCAGGCAATTACAGATACTGACTTTGCTGTGTGCTGTTCTTTCAGAAATCGCGCCTGAAGGAGCGGATCAATCCACTGGTCAAGGCCAATTTCCTAGCCTAGTCCGCCCTTGGTAGTTGCCTATGCTCGGCTGGAAATACCAATATTGATCTGACTAGATGAGCCGGGTAGGGTTATGATCAAAGGGAGCAGCTGGTTTATTTGATGGATTTGATGCGGAGCACGCACTTGGTTGCTGACTATGTTCCAAAAATGCGTGACGCGCCAGCTTTTGAAAAGGCATATGCTCATGTGTTTTGATGACAGTGAAAATGGAATCAGATTTCCGACAGCCTCTTCTCAAAATTATCATGGAATCAGGCTTCGACCTATATTCAAAATCCACCTTGCTGTTTGATGGCAGCCGATGATTAGCCATTCAGCCACTGAAAAATCTTGCGGTGCTGGCAAAATTTGGGGATACAGTGACGCAGACCATATCTCCCAGCAGGAAATATTGCCAGAAACAGCCCGGCAACTTCTGTTGCTGACATGCAGGCGGATTTTACCAGAGTTTAATTCTGGCAGTCGTCGGGGCAGTCAGCGAGGAGGTCATGATGCGGGGACTGCTGATCATTCGGATAAAAATGAACTGGCGGATGGGAAAAATTGGTGGTTACATAGATTGTAAAGGAGAGTTGCTGTCCATTTATGAGGGCCCATGCGCTAAGGAAGAGCAAATTGACACCATAGTTCTAGCTGGTAAAGACTAGCGGTATGGGGTCCAGTCTGTGATTGGGCAGCCAAGGGGCCAAATCTTTTGGGTGTCAAGGTGGTGCTGGCAGAGAGTTTTGAGCGTACCACTCGGTCTAATCTGGTCATGATGGGGTTCTTCCTTTGCACGGTATCTAGAGGGTGAAAATGCGGCTAGTCTGGGCTATGGTAAGCGAGACCCTCGACATCAATCTGCCACAGAACCCCCAAGTTGGCCAGCTAGTTGACGTGGTGGCTCAGTAAGGGTCTGAAGAAATCCAGCTTTTCAAGCTCGGCTGCGTTTTGATGCGCAGAGGCCGGGATATCCGTTGCAGCAGACCCAGGGAATTTTTGCCCCATGGTCGTTAGGGAAAAGAAATTAGAGGAGGTGTGAGCATAGAGTCAGACGGATTTGAGAAAGATACCATTACCTGTGATGCTCGGATTAATAGTTAGACTGGATGATTCCTTTGTCTATGCAGGCTACAATATTTCTGAATTGGTAGAGCACCATGCGAGTTTTGAAGAGGTGATTTCATCTGTTATGGCATTGCATTTGCCGACTCAGATTGAGCTCAAGCACTTTTTGAGGAAGATCTACGAGCTAATTATGCCATGGCGATGCGGTGGAGCAGTGTCTCTTATCCAGTCCCGCAAGCACCTTCATCCACAGTGTCTTGCGCTCAGCAGTCAGATCTTTCGGGCGTTTATAATGTCCATGCTGGGAAAGCTTCTCTCAGAAGCGACCTATGGGCAAGCATCCAACTTATGGCAAAGATGCGACTATTATTGCGTGCACAGAGCTGAGGTCGTGCGAGACTCCCGATAGAGACGCGGGAGGATTTGCTTTTTGCGGCTAACTTTCCTCTAGTATGCTCAAAGGACAGAGGCAGAGTGAGCTTGAAGTCGAGCCTTTTCAACTGTGCCTTGGTGCTCTATGCCGATCATGAGACTCAAGTGCCTTAACCTTTGCAGCTGAGTCTGCCTCAACCTGACCGATATTATTCCCTGCGTGACAGCTGCTGGAGCACTCGAGGGCTCGCTTCATGGCGGTGCTAATGAATGTGTCTTTGATTATGCTGAAAGAGATCGAGAGGAGAGCGCCTACCAGACCTGCGCCGGGCTCTCACGAGAAGATTATGAGCTTTTGGTCATCGGGTTTACAAGACCCAAGATCCGCGTGAAAAATACCTCGCGTCAAATGGCCAAGGACTTGACACGAACCCAAGGATGAGGTCTGGTATCAGCTTTCGGAGAATTGAAGCCTATATGAAGCATGCAGCATCTGATACCCGAATGTCGATTTTTGTTCGGCTACGGTTTTACCATGCTGGGCATTGACGGTATCTATACCTGATTTTTGCCAGCAGGTCAGGTGGCTGGCTGGATTGCCTCATATTCGGAACAGCGCAAAGAAATAATGCTGATTCGGCCACGTTCTAACTATATTGGTGCTCAAGTTTTGGAGTATCTTCCATTGGAAGGAGATAAAATGGCAGATAGATTTTTGTTTGAGAAAGGGCGGTTGCAGGTGCCGGATGCTCCTATTATTCTTACATCCAAAGGTGACGGATTGAGTGGATATCTGGGATGCCCAGCTGGTCTTTGATAAGGCAGTGGAAAAACTACTGGTGGGCCCAGAGAAAGGTTGTTTGAAGGAAGTTTTGGCTGGGAGCGGCTGAACCTGACGGGTGACTGGCTACCGGATGAAACGCTGGCAACGATTAAGAGCCATCTGGTGGCTATTAAGCGCACTAGAAACCCCAGTCGGAGAAGAGTTCGTTCGCTTGAATGTGGCCCTGAGACAAGGTGGATCTCTACGCCTGCAGCGACCGTTGTTATTTCAAGGGAGTTCCCAGTCCGCTCAAGCGCAGAAGACTGATATCACGATTTTTCGGGGAAAATACAGAAGACATCTATGCAGGGGATGAGTGGGAGAGTGGAACGGCTGCAGTCCAAGGTTATCGATTTCCTGCAGAAGGATATGCAGGTTGACAGATCTCAAACTTCCCCAGCTCTGCTATTGGGATCAAGCCTATTTCTAAGCAGGGCGTGAGCTGGCTGATACGGGCAGCTATTGACTATGCACTAGCCAAAGGACTAAAGGCGTGTCACTCTGGTTCACAAAGGGCAATATCCAGAAATTTACAGAGGGCGGTTTTCGGAAATGGGGCTATGAACTAGCTCAAAGAGAGTATGTGAACGAGCTGGCTTCTGGACTAGTCATTCAGGACGTCATAGCGATAATTTTCTGCAGCAGTTTGCTCAATCCAGAAATTTCGATGTTGTCCCTTTGACCAATCTAAATGGTGACTATGCCACGATGCCTTGGCTGCTCAGGTGGAGGTGATCGGTATCGCGCCAGAGCCAATATCAATTACGAGACTGGTCATGCTATTTTTGAAGCTGCTCTCACGGGACGGCGACCAGATATAGCAGGTCAAACAGGGCTAATCCTTGTTCTCTTCTCTTATCAGTCATGCTCTTTGATTACATTGGTTGGTCGCAGGTCTCTCATCTCCTGACTAAGGCTGTTGAGAGCTCTCTTTGAGCAAAAAGTGACAGACGTTTTGCCAGTCAGCTGAAGGGTACCAGCTGACCACTAGTCAATTTGCTGAGGCTAGTACTAATATAGAAAAGTGTCCATAATGAGAGAAAAAGCGATGAGAAACTGCCTATCTAGACGTCTCTTCATCCCTGTCTTTTCGATATTCAGGTCAGCCGTGATGATCCAGCAGAAGACAGATAATTTTCAATCCAGCCAGTAGGGTTGGCTTGGTTCCTTTGTTTCCAGATAGCCTAGCAGATGGTTGGTGCCAAAGCCCAGCCCCAGAATCGATGCTAGCAGGGTCATCATCCGGATAGAAAACCAATCATCACTTCATTTGACAGCGTAATGACTAAAAGGAGAATAGCCAGATTCCGAAACCATTTCCCGCTGCCAGTGAGGGAGCTAGACATAGATGGACTCTATTGCCCGAGCTGGGGCACGGAATATCTGGATCATAGCCGCGCCCAGCATAGCTAAGATTCAGTAAAATGAGTCACTCGTAAAATTTATTCATACTTTCTCTTCCTTTTTGTAGATTATAATGTTTTGAAAATGATTTTCAAGTTATCTTTTTACAAAAAATCTCTAATAAAATATTTTACAGGCAAGTTCTATCTTTTAGAGCTTATGGTATACTGGATGAGTTGCAGAAATACAGATTTTTCTATTCAGTGGAACTACGACGAGTCGGCACTAGTGCTCAACTCGAGACCATGTTATGAAGAGAAGAGCTGAATACTCTCCAGAAAATCGAGATTTAGCAAGCAGCTTGCATATTTCGATATTGAGTATCTAAAAGCCTTATAAGGTGGCTTCGCACCGCCTTTTAGAAAGAAAGAATACGAAAGTTTAATGAATTACATTTATCTGCTGAATTACTAGCAGAGATTGAAAAGCTGCTGTAAAGTAAGCCTATTCAAAACGAACAATTCCACTTGCTATGGCAGTGGGATGTCATTGGTCAGGCGCGGGACAGGACACAGGACAGCAGCCTGCTCCAACTCTGGAGAAAGATTGATACGGATAATCCTGCTGTGCAGCCTTTGATTATCGCCCACCCGTGAATTGGCCAGTGCAGAGTCCGGAAGAGCTTTTTCCGTTTTGGCGCAGCAAGGTGTCAAGGTGCGTTCAGTCTGCAGTGGCTCCAGCATCGAAAAGCAACCGGCCCTCCGTCTGGTACTCTCATCGTCGCTAGAGAACACCTGGCCGTCTCTTGGACTGATCAAACGCTAAAGGCGCTTAAGCTGAATCAGATTGAAACTTTGATCTTTGGACAAGCGGATGAAATGCTTAACATGGGCTTTTTGGAAGACATTGGGTCGATCATTTTCCGTCGTGCCAGAAGAACGTCAGACCTCTTCTAGCGACCATGCTGCGATGCTATCAAGCGTATCGGTGTCAAGTTTATGAAGGAGCTGAGCATGTCAAGATTGCTGAAGCTGACGACAGGGCTGGTAGACCAGTGTATATCCGTGTCAAAATGAAAAATTTGATACTATGACCCGCCTGATGGACTGACTGAGCTGTCAATCTGTCTTGGTCGGTGACCGGAAAGCGCCGGGTGGATGAGCTGACTCGTGGCCTGAAATCACGCGTTTTCAGCGAGAGGAGCTATCCATGGTGATTTGGACCAAGGCAAGCGCCTCCGCGTTCTCCCGCGACCTTTAAAACGCAATCTGGATGTCTTGGTGGCGACAGATGTGGCAGCGTGGAGTTGGACATATCTGGTGTGACCCATGTCTACAACTGCGACATTCCACAGGATCCAGAAAGCTACTGTTCCTGGATTGGTCGGACTGGTCGTGCTGGTAAGTCAAGGTCAGTCTATCACTGTCGCATATGAAATGGGCTATCTGCAGATCGATAAATCTGACAAGAAGCGCATGAAAGGCCTCAAAGCCTGCGACTGCAGAGAGCTTTCCAATAGAAAAAAGTTGCTCTTAAGAAGATTGAACGTGGTTTTCGCGACGAAAAGCATCGTTCTGAGAAATTTGGCAGGATGCTCAAACTGGTAGCGAAATTCAGTCCCAGAAGAGCTGGCTATGTATCCTCAGCTTGACGGTGCAGGATCCAGATGCTCTTCCTGAAGTAGAAATTGCCGTGAAAAACTAGCCGCCATTTAAACCGTCTGGCGGTGGCTTTGGCGGAAAAAGGCAAAAGCAGTCGTGGCGAAATAGCAACCGTCGCAGCAATGACAATCGTCCGTGACCGAGCTGGCCGTCGCGATCAATTTAAGAAAAGGTCGTAAAGACGAGCGTTTTGACAAAGAAAATCGCTACCGCAAGGACCACAAGAAAGCCACGCAATACTTCTAGCAAGAAGAAAACCGGCTGTATACATCTGCGTAACAGGGTGATAAATAAAGCGGGATTATTAATTAGAGTTGACGACAATTTAGCGTCGAGAGAGAGATGCGGTTCTCTCTTTTTGTTTGTTCAATGCTCTATTCTCAGTCCTGCAGAAATATAAGTATGAGCCAATGTAGTTTTCATAATCATGCTGATTGAAGCGAGCCCTGTTTTATCAAAAGTAAATAATAGCTATTTCTGCTGACATTCTTGGTTTTTGCTATAGAACAGGATTCAAAGTATTTCAACTAATTTCGATATCACTCAACATATCAGTCAATTTAAAAATATTACACAAATCTTTGTTTATATGCTGGAACTGTTGTATAATAAGGTGAAGAGTGAGTCTGTAAAAATTCAGGAGCAGGAGAATGTAAAATGAAAAGAAACTGAACATAGATCATTCTGCAAGAACTGGATCAAACAGGTGTGGTTGCTGTTACCTCAAAAGAAATGCTGGGCGTCACGGATGACCATCCGTCGGTTGATTGATTTGGGAGAAGCAGGGCATGCTGACCTCGGGTCATGGTGGAGCCCATAAGAAGGTCAAAGAAATGCTCTCAACGATTTCTCACTCAGAAAAGCAAATGCTGAATGTTGAGGAGAAAAGCAGATTGCCCGTAAATGCGGTTTGATTGTTGACAGGATACGGTTTTTATTGGGCTCGGCACCACAACGGATTTTTATAGGAGACTATTTGATGGCAGTATCAGCATTGTGCCAATTGCTGCAATTTTTGAAAAAGTTAAAAGGAAAGGCCAATTGATTTAATTCTGATTGGCGGACGTTATCGGGCTAAGACTCAAACCTTTGTCGGTCAGTTTGCCAATAATCTTTTGAAAAGAAATCAAGGTTTCTAAGGCTATTTATTGGGGCGAATGGCATTGACGGTCATAATGTTACGACCAGCAATGAAGAGGAAGGCAACAGCGACGCGATTATCCTGCTAATGCCATCAGCAAATACATTGTAGCCGATAACAGCAAGTTTTGACAGCTATTCTTCTATTCTTTTACCGGCTGGACAACTCCAGTTACGGTTGTGAGACGACAATATCGCTCCGAAAGTCAAGGAAAAATACAGCACCTATATTTGAGGGAATTTCTGTATATGTGAGAGGAGAAAAACTGTTTAAATAAATATTTTATAGAGGTGCTGACGACTGGGATTTTGTCTAGAAATTCTAGTCGCAGCTTTTTATATCTTTGGTCCATTTTTGTAAACAACAGTCTTGACTTGCTGCAAATTCCTATATAATAAATGTATTATTAAATTTTTAGGAGGTTTATGACAATCAATATAGTGATTTTTGTGGCTGTGTCGCTTTTTCGTTTGGTGTTTGTTTTGAGGAAATCCTCTCAGAATGAACCGATATTCTGGCCAAGGGTAGCGTGGAGTACGGGGGTGAGCTCAATATCATGAAGTGCTACACATGCTTTTTATGCGGTTTGCTTTCTGGAGTTGCTCCTGAAAAAGCCAGCTTTTGACTTTGTGAGCCTATTGGGCGCTGTCTTGTTGCTCTTTTTCTATGTTTATGCTCTGACCTTGTTGCCAAGCTCTTGGACCAGTTTGGACCATCGAAACTAATGCTGGTTTGAGATCATAAGTTTGTTGACCACTGGCTCTTTCGCAATGTCAAACATCCTAATTATTTTCCTGAATGTTGTACCAGAATTGGTGAGCTTGGCCCTGCTCAGTCATGCCTACTTTGCTCTTTTCATCCTCTTCCGCTTCTACTGTATCACCCTCTATGTCCGTATCCAGGAAGAAAGAGCAGTTACTCCAAGGAAGTTATCATTCCAAATGGCATTGCTGGTGAATAAAGTTAATAAAATGCATATCGACTGCAAAAGTCTGGGACCTATGTCCTGACTTTTCTTCATCATATTACTAATATTTCATCAGCCATTTGCTGTTGGTCCGATTCGAAAAGTAAAGTATTTTTCTTCAGGCTGGTGGGCAGTTTGGCTGAAAGCCAAAACTGACTTTCGCTGATAGCTCTTTGAACAATCTGGTCGACTTCTCCCAGTGATTGATATCACGCAAATATCCGCCCTATCGAGCAAGTCTCAACAAAGTCATCCTGGTGGATATTGGTGCAGAGGTTGATATTGGATGATCAGTTAAGCCTGGCTAAGTAAGGAGAAATATTGTCTGTAGCAGCTATGTGAAATTCTAGTCCGGGCAGATTTTCTGCGATAAGCCAGACTGTTCCAAGGTATCAGAAGCTGTCAGCGTAAAGGCATGGAAATTGCCCTGTGGACGCTCCTAATGATAAGCTCTTCCTGCTCATAGCGATAGAGTTGCTGGGACATCCTGGAAAAATCAGCTGTTGGCTCCACATGATGACATTATCGCCAATGGTCACACCTTTGAGAATCACAGTATTTGGCCCCAATCCAGCAGTTGAGCTCAATCTTGACTGGCGCAACAGTAAAATCAATCTTCTCGATGATGCAATTAGAATACTGATGATTGATGGTCAAAAATGCGGACGCCATCGCAAAACACTGGTGTCTTCTGCCGATTTCGATAGAGTGCTGACAGCGGACAGTACAATGGTCGTTAAAAGAAAAGCCTCGGGTTCCTTAGCTTGAGTTGTGCGCCGCTGGCTACGATTGAGGCTGGTAAAAGATTGGAAGATGACATCTTGACTGATATCGACTGCTGTCTGGGAAATTTCGATATGATGAAAGTCGCCTTTAAACTGGATTTCAGGCATTTTGAGTCCTTTCTTTGATGTAAGCCAGTTTGGCTTGTTCAGTTTTCTTTTTAAAGAGCTTCAGCCTGACATGGCAGCCGAGCTTACTAGGGGTGTTCCTCTTGGTAAAGTAAGGTAACTGGCAGGCGAGCGCGGTGTAGTTTTGCCCTTTGCCCAGCTTGATGTTTTTGAGTCGGGCTTGGAGCATCCGTTGTGTAGCCGGTATAGAGGGAGCCATCTCCGCATTCAAGTACGTACATATAGGCTTTATTTTCCATAGTAAATCTCGTGAATCTCCGGAGTGTAGCTGCCGTCCTGATTGTGAATAAAGAGAGGGGGCAGGATTTTTAGACCGTCGCGGGAACCATCTTTAATAGCTTCGATAAGTAGCATATTGGCCTCTTTACCCAACTTTGGATAGACAAACTGATGCGCTTTGGGAGCCGGGTTGTGGGCTTGCATGGTATCTAAAATATCTAAAAAAGCGTTCTGGTCGATGAACCATGGCCAACTGACCATTAGATTTGAGGACTGTGGGCAATCTTGCATCTCTTCCAGATTGGTTGAGATTTCATGGCGGGCTAAAAGGTAGTGCTGGCTTTCATTGAGATTGGATTGCTTGTCAACCTTGAAATATGGGGGATTACAGAGAATCATATCAACCTTGCGGCCAGTGATATAGCGTCCTAGGTTTTTCAGATCGTCCTGAATGACTTGCATTTGCTGGGTCAAATCATTGAGCTCAATGGAGCGCTCGGCCATGTCAGCCAAACGTTCCTGGATCCTGACTGCGAGAATCTTGAGCCTTGGTGAGTGCTGGCAAAAGTCCGACAGCGCCCATTTCCAGCACAGAGATCGACAATCAACCCCCGCTGAGGCAGCTTAGGAAAGCGGGGAAAGCAGCACGCTGTCTCACCGAATAGCTGAAGACCTCACTATTTTGAATAATCTTGACATCCGTCGAAAAGAGCTGGTTGACGCGTTCTCCGTCTTTTAGTTTTCGCTATCATAGTCAATTATAGCATGATTTAGCAAGGATTCCAAGGATATGGGAAGTTTTTGCACATCACATGCGAAGGTTCCTGCACGTTTCATGAGCTTAAATGATAATTCTATTTAGCTAGTCCTATAATCAAATCCTGTATTTCTGCTTTGATGGTGCAGGCAACAAAGACAAGCCCGAAAAACGACCATGAGAATCAGATAGACTGGCAGTTGCGGGCTGTCAGCGTTGCAATTTCAAAAAGGTGCTGCAGGACAAAAGCTGATAGATAGAAGCCAAAGACAGAAAAAGATAATGAGCAGGCTGCGCCAGAGGTTGAGTGTGCAGACAGGCCCTAATGACGGACAGAAGCTGATGCTGCCTAGCAAGTAGTAGGTCAGGTGACATTTCTATGTCACTCCAGCGCATGGCTGCTGCCCAGATGCGGACAAATAGCACGCTGAAGAACAATCATGAGGGGAGCTGCAGAGCCAGCTGCAGGGAGCGTTTGAGGAAGTGCTTTTCAGCCGGCTTAATATTGCGCTCAAAGGTGAGGACAAAGGGTGGGAAACCTTCGACAAACTGGTCAATCAAAGGTGATCTGAATCGGAATGAATGGGAAAATCAAGAGGTATTCAGATTTTCCGAGCAGGATACTCGAGATGCAGAGTAATAGCCAGGATAAAGAGAATAGTATCGTCTTGATAAAGAAAATCTGGAGCAATCCGGCCGATGTTGTTAACGACTCGGCGGCCTTTCAGAATCTCCGGGGACATCGTTAAAAGTCGGAGTTAAGAAGGACCAGTTGGCAATTTGCCGAGTTGCGGGGTCGCCCTCCGCCATGACGATGGAACAGTCTGCTTCACGCAAAGGCAAAATACATCATAACCCATCTCCGTCATCATAGCTGTTGTCCGACCAGCGTCATAGAGTCTGGATGAGCAGCTTCTTCTGATGAGGAGAAAGCACGACCGAAAGATGGCTGTTTTCTTCTGCCTTTGCTCAACCAGTTCTTGATCGCTGATTTTAGAGCAGTCGATGTAGCTGTCGTAGTTAGCAAATCCAGCCTGGCTCACAAATATGGGAACGGTCACTGATTGTCACCGAGAGATGATTTCAGATCAACATCCTGAGAACGCAGGTAGTCCAGTGCTCTCAGCTGCTCCCTCCTGCGAATAGGGTCAGTGATTTCCAGAACAGCCAGAGCAGTCATATCTTCAGGCAGTTGGATACTGTGTTTGTCTAGCACTTGGTCAGCGAGGCTAGTACCAAAACCCGTGATCCACGTTTTTGAGCTCCCTCTCCAACCGCTGCAGGGATTGCTGTCCAGCAGCATTTGGAGCCTGAAAGATGGTTCCGACATTTTCTGGATAAATGCATAGCGCCCCATTTTTCGGTCACTAGAAAATGGGATGACATTAATCGCTAGTATAGGCATGGTCCAGATGGCCGTAGCCCTTTTGCGGATAGCTTGGGCTGTTGGTATTATCCTCGCTGGTTTGGATGGAGCGCTAAGATTTGACCGACTAGTCTCATCAGAAAAACTTATCTGAAAGGCTATGTAAGGCTCAGCAGTCATCTTACCTTGGGTAGTGTCCCGGTCTTGTCTAGGCAGAGAGTATCCACCCGGGCCAGAGTTTTCAACAGAATACATTTTCCTGAACGAGAACTTTGCGCATGCTAGCTTGACTGACAGCTGTCAGGAGTGACGTGACTGTCAGCAGGGCGATCTCCTTTGGCAATTGTATACCCAAAAGAGCTGTCGAGCTAGTAATGACAGAGTTTTGACAGGCAGTCCTTTATCATAAGGGGCTTCAAAAGAGAGCCATTCTGAAAAGGAATGATGATTTTCCAGTAAAGCGGGAAATTTTCGCAAGATTGTATAGAATGCGCGAGTTGATAGGGCTTGAGGTTTTAGCCTCAGTCATGCAGCTTGTTGGCGATAGTTATCTGCGCCGACATGGTGCACCTCAGCATAGATCTGCCCACTGGCCAGAAAGCTGCAGACAGCAGCTCACGCCTTCTCTTGATGAGAACCAAGTGCCTCCCCTGTCGCATGGCTTCGTGGCCCGGCAGCACCCTCTACACACGAGCATCACTGGGAATTTGCTCGCCGGCTGACAGCTTGATTAGGTCACCCAGTACAATTTCTTCTGGCTGAATCTTGACTTCCTGGCCGTCGCGGATGACTGTGACCAGCTCTCGGCTGACCAGATTGAGCTTGTCCATCGCGTGTTTGGCCTGCAGTTCCGTACATACCAGTGACGGCGTTAAAGCTGATTACTGCGAAGACCCAGATTGCCCAGGCTTGGACAGAGACCAAGGCTAGAGCAATAACAAAGTTAAGGGCGTAAAAGTGAAACATTCCGCTTAACGATTTGCCAGTTTTAGTATACTGGTGTCACTTATAAAATCGTTGGTCAGGCCCTGCGAAATCTTTTTCATCTACTTGGGTTTGGTTTAAACCAATTAATTCTTTCTTGTTCATGAGATTAATGATACCATTTTTTTATGGAAATGGCTATCAGAATCAGCTGTTACAGCCAAAGTTTGGAAAAATATTGCAGACTATAATGGGATGGGGTATAATGGGAAAGGATGTAATAAATTTCAAGTATAATTTCGTTTGAAATAAGGAGAGTTTTATGTTTTATACTTATTTGCGAGGTTTAGTGATTTTTATCCTGTGGACCTTAACGACGGCAAATGCACATTACCACAATAAAAGAAAAAGATTCCTTCAAAAGATGAAAATTATATCTTGTGGCCCTCACCGAACATGGTGGGATCCAGTTTACATGGCTTTGCGACCAAAGCCCAAGCAGTTCATTTTCACGGCCAAGAAACAGCTCTTTGAAAATCGGGTGTTCGGCTGGTGGATTTGCATGTGCGGTGCTTTTCCTATCGACAGGAAAATCCTGGTCCGTCAGCTATCAAATATCCTGTCAATATGCTGAAAAAGAGCAATCGTTCTCGATTATGTTCCCAAGCGGTAGCCACTATTCTACGGATGTCAAGGGAGGAGTGGCAGTGATTGCTAAGATAGCTAAAGTCCAGTATCATGCCAGTGGTCTATGCTGGTCCTGCAGGACCTCAAAGGCTTGGCAGCTGGGGAGCGCGTGGATATGAATTTTCTGGTAATCCATTGATATTTCAGACATTGAAGATGAATGATGAGGAGTTGAGGCAGCTCGCCGTGTTCATGCGGAGTTTGACTGTCTGGATGCTGAAGTAGCCCTTACTAGACACAAAAAGAAAGGCAATATTTTTCTTCACGGATTTTACGTGCATCTGTCTTTATTCCTGCTATTTTGATTGGAATTTTGACCATCATTTTCAGCTTTTTTGCTAGCTTTGTCTGGGATCCAGATAAGCATAGAAAATAAGATACTAATCAGCTTGCTGAGCAATCTTGCTTGGGAGCTGATTTTTGTATGCAAGTGAGTTATAATGTTGGTATGTTTTATAAGGAGGATGCTATGTCTCTTGCTTTTTATCTTTTGTAACCTTATCACTGTTTATGCTGCACGAGTTTGATGAGATTATCCTGATTCGGCCTTGGATTTCCAGAATCAAGACCATCAAGACTATCAAAAGGAGATGTTCTATTGCTAGAAGAGGAAGTTATCTTTCTGCTGAAAGTATTGCTCTGATGATTGCGGAGGAATTTCACTGGCTTTTTATCCTTTTGTTACTTGCCATTCTATTTCTGCATTCTGAGCTGCTCTGGCTATTGGCTTCTGTCATACTCTCCATCTGCTGGGCCATATCATGCAAGTGTTTCGCTTTCGTCGCTGGAGTACCGGGCGGCTTCACAGCTTTGACGACTCTTTCCTATACTCATCTTAGTCTTGGTCCTTTATCTATGCTAGCAGTCGATTTCTTTGGTCGCTGCTTCTGATTCTAAAGTGTGCTAGTGATGGCTTTTCTTTGGCAAATCTGGCTACATAGCAGAGCTCATAAGTTAGAAGCTTGGATATACAGGATAAGCAAAAGCAGATCTGATATTACAGCTCTATTTTCATACAATGCACTTCTATCTATAAGACTACTTGTAAAATAAAAGATTTTTAAAATATGCATGTTGAAAATATTCTTTCGGTTTGTTTTATTTTTGAATTTCTTTTTACGAATAAAAAGACAAAGGAGAAAAATATGCTTTGAAAGAAATCATTGAAAAGTTGAAAGAATACAAGCTCTTTGTTGGTCTAGCAGATAGTTGGCGCTGTGCTAGGGTGGTTTTTCCTCATCAAAGGAAATCATCAACCGCAAAGATCAGGTAACCGCCTTAAGTCAAGAGGTAACTTCCTCATCAAGCTCAGCTGATGAAGAAAGCGAAAAGATTGTCTCTAAGGCTAAGGCGGACGAAGAGGAGAGTGGGCAAGTCACTGTGGATATTAAGGGAGCAGTCAAGAATCCTGGGCTGTCTATGAGCTGAGAGCAGGAGCGAGTGCCATGAAGCCATCCAAAGCTGGCGGATTGACAGCAGACGCCGAGGCTAAGTCCATTAATCAGGCACAAAAATTAACGGATGGCAGTAGATCTATGTGGCAAGATTGGTGAAGAAGGAGCTGATATCACAGACTGGCCAGCATCAAGCAGGAGCTTCTGATTCTGCTGGTGCTAGCGGTGGAAAGTCGGACAAGGTCAATCTAAATACGGCGACAGAGGCTGAATTGCAGACCATCTCAGGTATTGGACAAAAGCGAGCTTCTGACATCATCGCCTACCGCGAAAGCAGTGGCCGTTTCAAGTCAGTAGATGATCTGAAAAAGGTGTCAGGGATTGGAGATAAGACCTTAGAAAAGCTGGAAAGAATATGTCAGCAGTGGATTAAAAAGTTACCCCTCACCCCTATCTATCTGGCTTTCATCCTTGTATGGGCCTATTTTGCAGTCTATTCTGGCAGTTCTTTGGCTTATTTTGGGCTGAGTGTCCTTCTGCTTCGTCTCTTTTTCAGCTATCCTCTCAAAAAGTCTAGCTGCCTTTGGCATTTCCTATCCCTTTTTGTCTCTTTTTTTCTTGCTTCGTCAGGAAATGGCTAGAGCAGGCCTTTAGGCAGGAAGCTCCTTCAGCTAGCTCGGTTCAGTCTTTTGCCGGATACGATCAAAGTCACTGAGATTCCCTATCCTTTCCGAGGGCGAACGATGGTCGAGCTTTATCAGGGTCTTCTACAAGATCAAATCAGCCAGTGAAAAGAAAGCTTTTCAGCAACTGACAGATTTGGTCGTCCTTGATATTGAAGGAGAGTTTGAACAGGCCCAGCAACAACGAAATTTTTCGGGCTTTGACTATCAGGCTTATTTAAAGAGTCAGGGATTACTACATCTTAAAAACCAATAAGATTCAGTCACTAAGACCAATTTCAGCCTGAATCCACTGGATTGGCTAGTCTGTCTGACGCAGAAAAGCGCTGGTCTATATTCGAAAGTAATTTTCCTAGTCCAATGAGCCATTACATGACAGGGACTCTTGTTTGGTGACTTAGATACGGAGTTTCGGAAATGGAGTGACCTGTATTCTAGCTTGGGTATCATCCATTTGTTTGCCTTTGTCTGGTATGCAGGTAGGTTTCTTTTTGGATGGTTTTCGCAGAATTCTTCTACGTTTGGGGATGAAGAGGGAGACAGTAAATGCTTTGCAGCTGCCTTTTTCATTTATCTATGCTGGACTCACAGGCTTTTCTGTTTCTGTCGTCAGAAGCTTAGTTCAGAAGTTGTTGGCCCAGCAAGGACTGACCAGATTAGATAACTTTGCTCTGACACTGATGGTTCTCTTTATCATCATGCCCAATTTCTTCTGACAGCAGGCGGTGTCTTGTCCTGCGCCTATGCCTTTTTGATTTCTATGCATGGATTTTGAAAAGTTACGCCGATTCGTGAAAGCTTTTTAGCGGAAAAGTCTGACTATTTCATTGAGGGATTTTTGCTCTATACTAATCTACTACTTTGCAGAATTTCAGCCTTGGTCCGTGATTTTAACTTTTTTATTTTCACTACTCTTTGACCTGCTGATGCTACCAGGGTTAACCCTCATTTTTATTTTGTCACCACTTTTAAAAATCACTCAAGTCAATTTTTTCTTTGACTTACTCGAAGATGTGATTCGTTGGGTAGCTGATTTTGCTCCGCGCCCTTTGATTTTTGGGAAGCCCAACCTCTGGTTACTGTTCGCTTTGCTTTTGGTTTTGGCTTTAATCTATGACTTTCGGAGAAAGAAAAGCTGGCTTTTATCTTTTAGTTTGCTTGCTCTTCTCTTATTTTTCCTAACAAAGCATCCGCTGCAAAATGAGATTACAGTAGTGGATATTGGTCAGGGAGATAGCATTTTTCTCAGGGAATGGCAGGGCAGGACGATTTTGATTGACGTTGGGGGACGAGTCGAGATAGGAAAGAAAGAGGCTTGGCAGGAGCGACAGACTTCATCCAATGCAGAAAAGACCTTAATTCCCTATCTCAAAAGTCGTGGTGTTGCTAGTCTGGATGTATTGGTCCTGACTCATACTGATACCGATCACATGGGAGATATGCTGGAGGTAGCTAAGCATTTTTCCATCAAGGAAATCTATGTTTCCAAAGGAAGTCTCACTCAGCCTGATTTTGTTCAAAAAGCTGGAGCAGATAGAAACTTCTGTCCATGTCGTAGAAGTGGGAGATGAGATTCCGGTATTTGACTCAGCTTTGCAGGTTCTCTATCCTAGTGGGACAGGCGACGGTGGAAATGATGATTCGATTGTACTCTACGGGGAGTTCTTTCAGACAAAATTTTTGTTTACAGGTGATTTGGAAAGGCAGGGAGAAATTGAACTGCTGCAGCGATTCCCTCAGCTGAAAGCAGATGTCTTAAAAGCAGGTCACCATGGATCCAAAGGCTCTTCCAGTCCAGAGTTTTTAGAGCAAATTCAGCCGAAGCTGGCCTTGATATCAGCCGGCCAGAATAATCGTTATCGACATCCGCATCAGGAAACTTTGCAAAGATTTGAGAAGTTTAATACAGCCATCTATCGAACTGACCAGCAGGGGGCCATTCGTTTGATTGGTTGAATTCCTGGAGGATTGAAACGGTACGCTGATATCTAGACTGAAGATGCCAACTGATACTTTTTCTCATGTCCATGTAGCTTCAGTCAGGAAGTCATATTGATTTATTTATGCATTTGTGATAAGATAATGGGTATAAAAAATTATAGAGGAGAATTTTTATGTTTGCTGCATATAAAAAATTCTGGACACACTATGCTGATTTTTCAGGCCGTTCTAGTCGGTCAGACTATTGGTGGGTAGTTTTGTGTCACATGATTATCATCTGTACCATTGTTTATCATTTTTGGGCATCTGCTTTTTGGAAGTATTCTTTCAGCTGCAGTTCAAGACTCAACTTATGGATATGAATCAGATCCATCAGCAATCTTGGCTGAGCAGGATTCGCTGTAATCTTTATTTTCATCTTAATTCTCTATGCTCTAGCAACTTTTTGTACCCTAATTTGGCTATCATTGTCCGTCGTTTACGTGATGCTGGTTATCATTGGGCATTTTCTATTTCTTGTATGTTGGTCCTTTTTGACTATCATTTATTCCAGTTCTAAATATTATTGCAGGAATAGTAGCTCTTCCATGTAGTATGTGCTTTGATTGTTTTGCTTTTGTCAAGGGATCTAAAGCCTGAAATGGTTTGGAAATTTCAGCATGGTCAGCAAAACTTCCAAGACAACAGTTTGGCCAACAGCCATACAATCAAGGTTTGAAACTATGAAAACAACCACAACAAGGTGGTTTCCAAGGACAACAGTTTGGTCCAAATCACAACAAGGCGGTTTTCCAAGGACAACAGTTTGGTCAGTCACAACAACTGTCAAAATCAACAGTTTGGTCAACAGCCACAGCAAGGTGGTTTCCAAGGTCAGCAATTTGGTCAACAACCACAGCAACCAGTCCAAAACCAACCATTTGGTCAACAACCACAACAACCTGTTCAAAATCAACCATTTGGTCAACAACCGCAACAAGGTGGTTTCCAAGGTCAGCAATTTGGTCAACAACCACAGCAACCTGTCCAAAACCAACCATTTGGCCAACAGCCACAGCAAGGTGGCTTTCCAAGATCAGCAGTTTGGTCAACAGCCACAACAACCTGTTTCTGATCAAAGCCAGGCGAGTGGAGCAAGCAGAACCAGTTCAAAATCCATTTACTGCTGAAACACCTGAGCAGTCAACACCTCAGGATTTTGGAACTCAAGCACCTGTTCAAGATAATCCTTTTGTTTCACCAGTTCAAGAGGAGCAGACTTCTACTCCAGCTGAAAACAGTGTAGATGATGCAACTGAAAACCAGAATAAACAAAGAAGAGTTGGAATATTTTCCAGCTCTTTTTGTCTCTATCGCTCGTAGAAAAGTTTTAACAGAGACGAGGCATTGATTGCTTTTTCATAACAAAGAAAAAATGAAGCCAAATAACAGTTTCCTATTTATATAGCAGATATACTCAAAAATTAGATTTTCTGTTTGCAAAGAAAATAGCAGACTTTCCGACTCTTTTTGTTACAATCAATACATGAATAAATTGACAAGAAATATAAAAGCATGGGAGACTTTCTGTGTTAGCTATTGAGGAAATTAAAAAAATCACGCCAAGCAATCTTCCTGCTTTGACCATTTTGACTGGGGATGACTTGGGACAGTTTGAGTTGTTGAGGGAGCAGTTTCTCCGCCAGATTCAGTTTCAACCGGGTGATTTGAACACTGCTATTTTCTGATATGAAAGAAACAAACTACCAGGATGTGGAGTTGGACTTGGGTCAGTCTGCCTTTTTGCGGATGAAAAATCGTGATTTTGGACCATTTTGCTGATTTGACAACAGCCAAGAAGCGCCGTATCTGACTGATGAAGAACTCAAATCTTTTCGAAAAATTATCTGGAAAAATCCAGCAGATACGACTCGTCTGGTTATCTTTGCAGAAGGCAAACTGGATAGCAAGCGCCGTCTGGTCAAACTGCTGAAACGGGATGGGAAAATTTTTGAAGCTGCAGAACTCAAGGAAGCAGATCTACGGGCTTATTTCGCAAGGAAGCGCAGACAGAAGGATTACAATTTTGCTCCGACAGCTTTCGATCAGTTGCTGCTGAAATCAGGTTTTCAGTTCAGTGAAGTCAGTAAAAATTTAGCCTTTCTGAAAGGATATAAAGAGTCCGGTCAGATTGGTTTTAGAAGACATTGCTGAGGGCCATTCCCAAGACCCTTCAGGACAATATTTTTGATCTGACCCAGCTGATTTTTGCAGCAGAAGATTGATGAGGCCAGAAGTTTGGTACGAGATTTGACACTTCAGAGCGAGGATGAAATCAAGCTTATTGCCATTATGCTGGGGACAGTTTCGTATCTTTACGCAGGTTAAAGGTTTTAGCAGAAAATGGCAGAGCTGAGAGTCAGATTGTGTCTGATTTGTCAGATTATCTAGGCCGCAAAGGTCAATCCTTATCAAGTCAAGTTTGCTTTTAAAGGATGCTCGCTCACTGAGTTTAGCCTTTCTTAAAAAGACTATGGCCTGTCTAATCGAAACAGATTACCAGATTAAAGTCAGGGGCTGTATGATAAAAGATTACCTGTTTGATTTGGCTCTGCTCAAGATTGCGACAGGGTGAGCTTACAAAGCAAAAATAGTTGAAAAAAATTCTAATGATTGCGTTATCATTTTTATAATCATATAGAAAAAGAGGTCTATCAAATGGCAATTATCTTACCTGATCTTCCTTACGCTTACGATGCGTTTGGAGCCTTACATTGATGAAGAAACAATGCACTTGCATCATGACAAAGCACCACAATACCTATGTAACGAATGTTAATGCTGCGCTTGAAAAACATCCTGAAATTGGTGAAGACTTGGAAAAATTATTGGCTGATGTGGAGTCTATTCCAGCTGATATCCGTCAAGCAGTCATCAACAACGGTGGTGGTCATCTTAACCACGCTCTTTTCTGGGAATTGATGACACCAGCAGAAACATCACCATCTGCAGAGTTGGCAGCGGATATCGAAGCTACTTTTTGGATCATTTGAAGACTTTAAAAGCAGCTTTCACTGCAGCAGCTACAACTCGTTTTGGTTCTGGCTGGGCTTGGTTGGTTGTCAACAAAGAAGGCAAGTTGGAAGTAACTTCAACAGCAAATCAGGATACTCCTATTTCAGAAGGTAAAACTCCAATCTTGGGACTGGATGTTTGGGAACATGCTTACTATGTGAAATACCGCAATCTTCGTCCGAACTACATCCAAGCTTTCTTCTCAGTTATTAACTGGAAAAAAAGGTTGACGAACTTTACGCTGCTGCTAAATAAACAGGCAGTTTCTATAGATAAAAAGGCGAATCGATTAAATGATTTGCCTTTTTGATCTTAAAAATGCCTTTTTCTGGAGTTTCACTTGTTATTTTCCTCATAATTTTTATAATACAAATGCTAGGAGAAATGTTTTGAGTAAAAAAATTGTAACGATTATCGTAGCTGTCCTTTCTTGTCTTTTGTCTGCTGGGCTTCATCTTCCTTTTTATAACCCAACGAAATAAGGCTATTGAAAAGAAACACAGAGGCTGCCCAACTTGCAAAGTCTGGCGAGCAAGAACAGGAAGAAGAGAAAGTCAAGCCTGATTCCAAACCAGTTGAAGAAAAGCCGAAGCCTGTTGAAAAAAGTCCAGAGGAGAAGCAGAAGGTCATGGAGGCGGACGGCCCGACTATGGATGCTTTAGGACTTCGATTTGACTATGCAAATTTGGATTTGACTCAGGTCATTCAGGCTTATATGACTGAAATGGGAATTGAACCCTCCCAGGTTGCATTTTCATATAAGGATTTGACGACTGGCAAGACCTTTGCAATGAATGATACCCAGCCTATGACTGCGGGATCGACCTACAAGCTCCCTCTTAATATGCTGGTAGTTGACGAAGTTGCTGCCGGCAAACTTTCTATGGACGAGCGGTTTGATATTACCAATACAAACTATGAATATAGGGGCGAGCATGATAACTATGTCGGAGCTTTCAATGGTGCAATGAGAATATCAGACATGCAGGAATACTCCTTGGTTTATTCTGAAAATACTCCAGCGTATGCTTTAGCAGAGCGTTTGGGCGGTATGGAAAAGGCCTATGATATGTTTAGTCGCTACGGTCAGTCCAAGGCTGATATTAAGACGATCAGCCGGGAGAATAATAAGACCACGACGGACTACTATATTCAGGTCCTTGAGTATTTGTCTAAAAATCAGGAAAAGTACAAGGATATCCTTTATTATATCGGTGAGTCCTTCCCTGGTGAATATTATAAGCGCTATCTGCGTGACATTACTATCTATCAAAAGCCTGGATATGTTCGTGAGGCGCTCAATGTGGATGCATTAGTCATGGAAGAGAAGCCCTATATTATAGCTCTCTATACGGCCTATTTAGGCGGCAGCACCGAGGCTAGTGATGAGATCAGTGGTGTCGGAATTGAGCAAGTTGGTCAGTTAGCCTACGTCATCAATGAATGGCATCGGGTTAATATGAACCAAGAGCAATCTAGTCTAGACAGCTAGATTTTTGATAACTATTTAGAAAAAAACCAAAATACCTCTTGCTTTTTGAAAGAGAAGTGTTACAATCTATTTAGAAGATGTTCTAATTACTTCATTTCTGCTCTGTTTAATTAGTCACTGAGCAATATAAAAGCTATTTTAGAAAAATTCTAAATTTCTCTACTCAAAAAGGAGGAAAAATGAAGAAAGCAAGAAACTCAATCCTACTAACTAGTAGGTCTAGTGACGGGTCTATCCATTTGGCTGGCTGTCCTGGGTGCTCTATAAAAATAAGGACGACTGCAAAAAAATATCAATCAAAAAGCATTTTTAAATACAAAATAGGCAATCTAGTTTTTCTAGACTAGATTTTTAATCCAGAGTATTTAGAAACAAATCGAAATACCTAAGAAGGATGATTGCTTCGTTTCGTACTCTTTATTTGAAAAATTTTCTAAATAGATAGATAAGAGAGAAAAAGATGAAAAGAGGATTACTTTTATTGCTTATAGCTTGCTCACGGTTTTATCCGTCTGCTGGGCAATCCCGTCTTGGATCGTTTTCAAAAATAGACGAAAATTGGAAGGAAAAATTAAATGTTGAAAGAAATTTTACGGAAATACCGCGCTTCTTATCTAGGTGCGACTATCTTTAGCATTGGAGCAACGATTTTTTATCACTTTGTTTTCTTTGCAGCTGGGAGTTGTTGTGGACAGTGCGAAGGCTCATTCTAACTTGCTTGGACAATTTCTTTTATCTGCCTTTTTGCACTTGTGCTTGGTCTCTTTGCAGCTTGCTGGCTATTTGGTTCAAGAACAATCATAATAAGCAAGTCTTGGAAGAAGTCAAAACGAGGCTTTTCCATTCTTTTTATGATAAGAATTTGCATGACAAGGCTTCCGAGCAGGAAAATAGCTATCTCAACACAACGACCAGAATATGGATATTTACCAAGAGAATTACTTGATCCCGCGCTGTGATATTGTGGCTGCCTTTTCTTCAGTTTTTATCAGTACACTGGCTATGGATTGAATGGCGCATGGCTCTGGGCTTTATTCTCATTTCTTTTTGACCATGGCTGCGTCACAAATTCAGGGATATTGATGCGCAAGGCGACAGCGAATTTCACTCAGAAAAGCAATTACTTTTTGAAGCAAGTCACCAATTTTTGGGAAGGCTTTGAGCAAATCAAACTTTTGCAAATCCAAAAAGGTGGTTGAGCACCTGTCTAGCAGCAACAGCGACTTTGAGCAAGCCAGAAAAAGCTATAATGCGGCTAAGGAGGGCGCTGTGACTCTGATGATGTTCTTTAGCTTTCTGTCTCAGATATTTTGTATGTCTCTGAGGGATTTGGTTTGTCAGCCAAGGGTCTCTGACCATTGGGGCTTTGATTGCCAGTGTTCAGCTTTTTGAACTTTGTCTCTCACTCCTTTGCAGCTTTTTATCAATAACAAAAATCTCATGAGCACGGTCAGGGATATTGAGAATGATTTTTGATGCTGTTGGCAAGAAAGAAGCGGAGCCTGCTCAAAATCTGACCGAAACGATTGATCGGATTGATTTTGAACATCTCGGTCTGGAGTTGGGCGACAAGCTCTCTTTCAGGATTTTTCTTATCAGTTTGCCAAGGAAAAGCACTATGCTATTATCGGCGAGTCTGGTCGAGCAAGTCGACCTTGATGAAGCTCTGCTCAATTATTTTGATAGCAAGGACTACGCTGGTCAAATCATGGTCAATGGTCAAGCGGTCAGCCAGCTAGCAAGCGACAGTCTCTATCAGAAAATCGCCTTTATCCAAAAAGAATGACTTTTTATCGAGGGAAGTGTGGCGGACAATATCGCGCTATACAGAGATATAATGCACCTGACCAAACTTTTCTTGTACCAAAGTCTGCATTTTAATGAGGCTTTCGAGCAAGAAGCTGGATTTGGAGCAGCAGGAAGTTTCCTGGTGAAAAGCAGCGGATTGATTTGGCGCGTTTCTTGGTTAAGGATTATGATGTGCTGATTTTTGATGAGCCGACCAGTAATCTTGACCCGAGCTTGGCGGCGGAAGTCATGGACTATATCTTGTCCATCAAGGACCGCATTGTTATCGTTATTACTCATAATCAAGGCAGGGCACTCTTTAGACCGCTTTGATGACTGTCTGGAATTATAAAAGGAGGAAAGAAAATGAAATTAAAATGGAAAGAATTAGTGGCAAGCCTAATCGTTATTTGGCTACCGCTTATCTACGCTTTGTCAATCTATGCAGACCTATCTCAGCTAATCAGAGGGCATTTGCCCTATAGCGGTCTAGGCATGCCCAAGCAAGTCTTTATCTGGTTTCTGCCAGTTCTCTTGAGTGTAATTCAACTGATTGTTTGCTACACGACGACTATTAAAGAGATTATCGACAAGCAATTTGTCCATTTCCTTTACTGGCTGGTTCCCTTTATCAATGCCGTAGTTTATATCAGCGTTCTTCTTTATGGGCTCAATCCGGCTTTTCCGGTATTTAAGGTCAATGGGATTATGTCTGCAATCATCCTTAATGCTGTCAGCTACTTCCTCACGAGAAAAATAGTGGCAGACCAAGAGCCGGCTCCACGCGTTTTAGCTTATATCTTCGGAGAGTTAGCTCAATCCTGTTTCTGGTCAGCCTCTTCCTTTAAAATAGCAATCTGATAGGAAAAAGGAGAAAAATCATGTTTCATATTTTTACTTTTGTTAAAATGCTTTTATTCTTTATCTTTGGCTGGATCTGGCCTCTTCTCAGCTCTACTCAGGTTTGCTCTTTCTTTTTCCTTTTTGAGTGAGCGAAACTCTAGTAAATGATGATTGGAGACATCATGAAAATCATCATTTTTGAAAAGCGCTGTGGCGCTGGTAACGTGTGGCTTGCCTCGCTTTTGGAGCGAGCCACGCTTACGCCGACCAGCAAAATTGCCGTCAGGCACGCCTTACGACCAAATCGGTCGAAAGATTGAAGACTATTACTACCAAGAACACGAAAAACCAGCGCTAGGACTGGCAACGACGGTCTTTGACAAAGACGGACAATACCATTTACCAAAAGAACTTCGGCTATACGGACAAGGAAAAGAAGCTGGCTGTGGACGACAGTCGGTTTTTCGAGTGGGGTCAACCACCAAAATCACTGTTGGGTCAGTGTCATGCAGCTTTGGGAAGGAGGCAAAATCGACCTGAAAACGGACATCAGAGAGTATCTGCCCCAAAATCTCCTGAAAAATCTCAAAGTACGACAAGCCCATTACCATGCTTGGACCTCATGAACCACCAAGCGGGCTTTTGAAGATTACCATTTGTATATAGGTGCTGATAAGGATTTAGGAGCATTGCTGACTCCGTCTCAGATTTATGAGCCGGGGACGGTGACATCCTATTCAAACTATGGAACAGCGCTGGCGGGCTATATCGTGGAGCGCATTAGCGGGCAATCCTTTGCCGACTATGTCCACGAGCATATTTTCCAGCCCTTGGGTATGAAAACACCGCACTCAAACCTGATTTATCAGATAATGTGCTTTGTCACAAAAACAGCGGGAGAAGGAGAAAACCTATGATACAGAAGGTAACTTGCTAAAGGTGACCAGCCATTTGTCCTCGGAGAATATCCAGCGGGGCGGGCAACAGGAACATTTGCCGACATCAAGAAATTTGCCCAAGCCCTCCTGCAAAAGGAGAAGCTCTTTAAAAGGGCAGAGACTTGGGAGAATTTTTACAGCGCTAGCCATACTTATCCGGGTACAGATATTCCCGTCAATGCTCACGGACTTTGGGTGACTGAGTTTGAAAACACCAGAACTTTTGGGCACGGGGGAAACTCACCAGGCTTTTACGACCAGCCTCTTGCTTGATTTGAAGTCAGGGATTGGCTCAGTCGTTACAGTCAATCAAAGAAATGAGTTTCATTTCGCTCTTAGCATGCCTGACCTCATTTACGGTAAGAAAAAAGAAGCCTCAAAGGCAGCTCAAAAGGACTTTCAAGCTGGTTTTTACCGCGAAGCGCGTATTTATAGTGGAGGTCCCCTATCTATATTTAGGGTTTTCAAGTCGACTAGCTATCTAACTAACCCTTCTGAAAATGCGGCTATCAAAGACTATTTTGGTTTTTGGACGGCAGGAGAAAGAGGAGGGCACTATATTCTGAACCTGCCTATTTCAGATAGGACAAAGCTGCCCTTGTTGGATGTTATCAAAGATTATGGTAGTTTATTACTCGCTGGGCTTGCCGCACTGTATGTCGCCCTTTGCTATCTCAGCGGTATTTTGGCAAAATTGTATCGTTTGCTCACTAGGAAAAACAAGGGAACAGGTTCGGTTGTCTGGTCTAGTTGGCATTATCTGACTGGCTTCCTTATTCTTTGGGCTTTTCGTAATTTGTTCTCATTTTTTTCTCAATTATTCTCGCGAAAAATTCTTTCGATCTCGCTGGTTTGACGGGGCATTTCCAACTGTTTGCCTTGCTTGCTGTGGTCTTGCTGATTAGTGCTTTTCTTCCCTATCTGCCCTTCTTCAAAGCGAGGTTGAAGCAAGGGAATAAGTACCTCACGCTAGCAACTAGCTCCGTCGCTGTTTATCATCGCTTTTAATATTTTCTATTGGTCGCTATACCAATGGTGGACTTTATAATTTTACAAATGACAGAAAGGAGCATTTTATATGCAAAACACAATTTCAACTTCAACCATTAAAAGGTTTCTAGCATGGGCGTTTGGGCTCGCTTGGCCAGGTATGCTAGTCATAGCTTACTTTTATGCGATCAATCAGAAACTTGTCGGTAACATTTTATCCGCAAGTGTGGTAATGTTCGCCCCTATGGTGGCTGCTTTTTTGGCTAAAGCTCCTGTAAAGTCTATCGGCTGGAAATTGAAGCTCGCCAGTAAATGGCGCGATTACCTAGCCTGCTGGTTAGCCATTTGTAGCATTATACTTGGCGGCGCACTTGTCTATTTTGCTGTCTTTCCGCAGCATTCGGCTTTTGCCCTGAACCCACAAGTCGCCCTTCAAATTTTAATGATTCTTACGGTCTTAACTCTAGCCATCAGTCTTTCTGGCTTGGGCGAGGAAGTTGGCTGGCGGGGTATTCTCTATCCTTATTTGAAAGAGCGCTGCATGGACGGACTAAGGGACGCATCATTGGTGGTCTCATCTGGGCTATTTGGCATTTTCCTGTCAATATGATTGGAGCAGGGACGCTGGGTGAGCGTTTCTTAAATTTAATTCCCTATTATATCATGGCTATTTCTTTTGGGATTATCCTTGATATTTACTATGTACGTAGCAAAACCATTTGGCTGCCAGCCTTTGGACATGGGGTCATTGATGCCGTTGCCATGATAACTACCGTTTTCACTGTTAGTGGGGTAGAAACGTTTAAATTCCTTGGTCCTGCTCCAACTGGACTTTTTAGCGCTCTCATTGCTCTTGTCATTGCCGTTTGGCTGACCAAGCGCGAAGAGAGAAAAGTCAGCAGGGGATTTCTTAATCTTTTTTAGGTGATTTTTCTACCACTTACTAGCGCAATCTAACGACTTACCGAAAAAGGGTAGATTTGGCGCTGCCCTTTTGTTAGGATAAGGGTGTAGGGGAAAATACACCTTAAGGAGGTCACACATGACACATACTTATCAAAAGACAGCCCATCGCTCTAGTCTGGAAATCTTGCAAGAAGAAGCAGGGGCAAAAAATTGGTGGCTGAGCCTGCCGCTGGCTTTTCTTGCGATTGCTGCGGGAAGCCTCATCAGCGGAGCTTTGTCCCAATGTCTCTTTTGCCGCGAGCATGACGGACGCCAATCGCTTACTGATAGGCATCGTTTCTTTATCCGTCTTTTTAGGTAGCAGTTTACTCATCATTCTCTTCGTCGCTAAATTTTGGGAGCGGCGCAGCCTTGCCAGTTTTGGACTTTGGAAGGAAAAATTAGGGTTCAATCTGCTGCTTGGTACAGCACTGGGTTTCTTCTAGTCCTTTCTGGCTGTGGGCTTCAATCTGCTCGGCGGACAGCTCCACATTCAAGTCGAAAAGCAGTTCAATCTAGGAATTTGGCTCTTTTTCCTGGTCAATTTCTTCTTTCAGGCGCTGGCTGAAGAGATGATTTACCGCGGCTTTGTCATGAACAAACTCCGCACCAAGCTGGACTTGCTACCGGCTGTCCTGCTCAACTCCCTGCTCTTTGCGGTTATCCACATTTTTAAAGGTGGAACGCCCGTCCTTTATATCCTCAATGTCTTTCTGACCGGGATTTTCCTTTCCCTCCTTTTTGCACTGACGGACAATCTCTGGCTGGTCATAGCGCTGCATGCGGCTAATAACATGATTTATCTAGGTGTCTTTGGAGTGATTGGGACGGGCAACAATCTCCAGCACGGTAGTTTCTTACAGACGACTTTGACCAGTCAAGCCAACAGTTTCTAGCAGGGAACGCCAAGCGAACCTCTATCAGGCGGGCTGATAGCAGTCATCGTTATGGCGCTGGCTGCTCTTCTCACCGCCTATTCTAGCCAAGAAAAAAGGAAGTGTTTAGCTAAGCCCTCCTTGTCTTTTATCCTCAAAAACAGTATAATGGAGAAAAGAATTTGAAAGTTCTCTAAATAGTTTTAGGAGGATTGCTGGCAGAAAATCTTGTCCGTTTGAGTAGCGCTTGCTTACATTTGTAGGAGCCATGACTTATCTAGAGCTAGTTGCTTTGTTTGTCCTTAGCTAGAAATCAATTTTAAGAGGTATCAAAATTGGGAATTAGTGAAACCATGAAAAGCCCTAGCTGATCCAGTTCGGCGGGAAATATTAGAAATATTAAAAAAAGGTCCTAAGTCGGCTGGTGAAATCGCTCAAGTCTTCGATTTGACGGGAGCGACGGTATCCTACCATTTGTCCCAGTTGAAAAAGCGGGGCTCATCTATGAAGAACGGCAGAAAAATTACATTTACTACCATTTAGATGCCACGGTTTTTGAGGAAATTTTGGTCTGGATTGCCGCGCTAGGAGGGAAAAATAATGAAAACGAAACTGAGAAATAACTTAGGGAATTGCTGCTGACTTTCTTGGTTATTTGGCTGCCACTTGCTTATGCCTTTATGGATTTATCCTAGTTTGCCAGAGAATATTAGGATCAATTTCACGTCGCTGATTAGCCTGACATTTAAGTATGTACCCAAATTTCTCTTTATCTGGGGTCTGCCAATCTTTATGACTTTGTACAGCTGATTGTTTATGGGGCAACGGCTTACCGAGAAATCACCAAGCCAGCTTTTGCCCGCTTCGTCCTTTGGATTGTTCCCTTGACCCATATCATTGTCTATCTTTCTATTTTGTTCTATGCTCTCGATTCTCACTTCAATATTAATAAGATTGCCTCGATTTTTCAGGCTTGATGTTTCTGATTTCTGGGAATTATATGCCCAAGAAAAGTGGTGGTGGAAGAAAAACCAGCGCCGCGTTGGCTAGCCTACCTCTTTATCCTAGTCGGATTGACAGCCGTACTAGTGGGACTCTTTCTTTTGTAAATTAAGTGAAAACAAAGTGCACAGATTGTGCGCTTTTGTTTAGTCTCATTCTGACTCTTTGTCAACTGTAGTGGGTTGATGAGAAGTTATAATCTGGAGAGGACTAAATCAGTCCTCTCCTTTTTGATGTTCAAAGCGATGATTTCTTTATGAGTTCCAGCATCTAGAACATCCAAGATTATGATGTTAGGGTCTTTTATTCCCAGTAAGTTTGTGATAAAATTGAACTGTTCCATAAGAGTCTTTCTAATGATGGTTTTGTCGCTTTTCATTATAGGTCTTATGGGACTTTTTCATAATAAATAGGCTCCATCATTCCTACAGTGGTTTTACCTACTACAGAAATTATAGAGCCGTTTTTATTGCAGTAGAGCTTGATGATTTTAGATTGAAGTTATTTAGAAAAAATTCGAAGTAGATTTGACAGAAAGAAAGGAAAGATGTATAATCTATTTAGAAAAATCCAAAACAGTTTAGGAGAAAAAAACGATGATTTCCATTCATATCTTGATTGCTATGCTGCTGATTTTAGGGGTCAGTCCTTGTTCCTTTGGTTTATTTTTAAAAAGACCAAGCACATTTCTCTATTAGTCTTTCTTTTTAGGGGAGTCGGCTTTTTATCTGTCTAGTCAGGTTCTGGAAAATATCTTTGCACCGTATCGTTTTTACAGCCTCAGGCTGATGGAACTATCGCTTTGCAGACGGAAAAATCCTTGGCTATATGTCCTTTATGCTGTTGCTGCGGCAGCTATCTTTTGAAGAAACAGCCCTGCTGGGTCATCTTTTACTGGCTGCAGAAAGAAGCGCCCACTGACCTTTTTAGGGATGGTGTAGCCTATGGCTTGGGTCATGGTGGTATTGAGGCTTTGTTTGTTGGTATTGTCAGTCTCTTAAACTTTTGGGTTATAGCTCAAGTAGTGACTCAGGGGAATGCCCAGATGCTGGCTCAAATTCCTCAAGCAGTTATTGACAATGTCCGTTCTATGAGCGCTGGCAGTATCTATCTTTTGGCTTTTGAACGGATCTTGGCTATTCTCATCCAAATTCTGCTGACCTTCTGGGTTTGGAAGGCGGTCAAGGAGAAGGCTCCAGTGTATTTTTTAGCCGCTCTGGGACTTCACGCCCTGATTGACTTAGCGCCTGCTCTAGCTCAGGTAGGCTTTCTTCCGCCACTTGCAGTTGAAGCTCTGCTCTTGGTAGAAGTAGTGGCACTAGTCTTTCTGACCAAGAAAATCTTGAAAGTTTACCTGAAAGAAAGGTTCAATCATGGGGATCAGTCAAACGCTTAAAGCCCTAGCTGATCCAGTTCGGAGGGGAATCCTGGAAATGCTCAAGCATGGTCCGAAGTCTGCAGGGGAAATTGCTCAAGCTTTTGAACTGACCCCTGCGACGGTATCCTACCACCTCTCTCAGCTAAAGAAAGCCGGTCTGCTCATAGAAGAAAAGCAGAAGAACTTTATTTATTATAGCTTAGATGTCACTGTTTTTGAAGAAATTCTTGTCTGGTTTCAATCTCTTGGAGGAGGAAACGAAAATGAAAAAAAATAGTTTTCAAGAATTAGGCTGGGCGCTTGGACTCATGCTCCTGCCAGTTTTCTATGCCATCTGGAACTATCAAACATTACCAGAAAAGCCTAGCTATTCACTTTGACTTATCTGGGAAAAGGGAAATGCTTTTTACCTAAGTTTTCTAGTAGTTTCTGCTTTTTCCAATTGTCATGATGCTGCTAGAAGTTATGATTTATTGGACTACCATTGCTAAAGATATCTTAAATACCCACCTTTTAAACACCTTATTCGCTGGGATCTTTCCCTTTAGCTTTGTCTTTCGCTCTATCTAGCGACTATCTATCGGGGGCTTAGATGAGGACTTTGATATCCGCAAAATAGCAACTGTGATCGTTGCTGTGGTTTTTTTCATAATTGTAGGCAATTACTTGCCCGAAAAAGTCCAAGCTGATAGAAAATCCCATGAATAGAAAATGGGCACACCTCTTTGTTTTGCTAGGCTTTCTTATTTTTATAATGGCTGTTTTCTGCCTGTAAGCGGATTTATGGTATAATGGTATCAAGTATCAAATCAAAGGATTATCATGATTACCAAGGAGCATTATCAATTTATCCGGCAGCACCCTGCCTTTGTCAATCTGCCAGTGGAGCTTTTCGATAAATTAGCAGTGGAGATTCAGTATCGCAAGATTCCAAAAGGGCAAATTATCTTTTTTGCAGGAGACCGGCGTGAGCGTCTTTTCCTCTTGTCTCAAGGCTATGTGCGGATTGAGCAGTATGATTCGACAGACACATTTTCTTATATGGATTATGTCAAGAAAAACAGTGTTTTCCCTTATGGAGGAATGTTTTTTGATGAACGCTATCATTACACTGCCAGCGCTGTCACCAATGTCGAATATTTCTCTATTCCTATCGATTTGTTTGAAGAATATTCTAAGAAGAGTGTGGACCAGCTGTTGTTCATTACCAAGCGGCTATCGCAAATCTTGGAATTTCAGGAATTGAGATTGCGCAATGTCGTAGCGGCCAGTGCCAGTGAGCGTGTTATCCAGTCTCTATCACTGCTCTGCATGGATTTGTGCAAGGAGAGAGACGGCCTGCCATTTCCTATTAGTATGAAAGAGTTGGCAAAGCTAGGAGCTACGACCCGGGAAACGGTCAATCAAGTTCTGAAAAAGCTCTTGGATGAAGGTCGGATTGAATATGAGCATAAAAAATTAACTTTTAAGGATAAAGAATATTTCATGAAATACCTTGCTGGAAGCTGATCTATTTCTGATTGGCTTCTTTTTTTGACTAGATAAATTCAAAATATTCTAATATTAACCATGTACTGATTTTATTTTGAAAAAAATAAATATTCACAAAAATAATATAATGCATAAAAATACTCAAAGAAAAACGCTTTAAAGAAGAATATTATAAAACATATAAAATAGAAAAAAAGCAAAAGGATTTGGCATTTGCAATGTAAGCTTTTTCTTGAAAGCGGTAGCATTAAATGCTAGAATAGTACATGTAAACGGGCTTAGGAAAAACCTAAACCGCAAAGAAAAAAAGGAGGATAGTAGATGTCTACACATCCAATTCATGTTTTCTCAGAAATTGGGAAACTGAAAAAAGTTATGTTGCACCGTCCTGGCAAGGAGTTGGAAAACTTGCAGCCAGACTATTTGGAACGTCTTCTCTTTGATGATATTCCTTTCTTGGAAGATGCACAAAAAGAACATGACAACTTTGCTCAAGCGCTTCGCAATGAAGGAGTTGAGGTTCTCTATCTTGAGCAGTTGGCTGCTGAGTCACTGACTTCTCCAGAAATTCGTGAGCAATTCATCGAAGAATATCTGGAAGAAGCGAATATTCGCGGCCGTGAAACCAAGAAGGCTATTCGCGAACTGCTCCATGGTATCAAAGACAACCAAGAGTTGGTTGAAAAAACAATGGCAGGGGTTCAAAAAGTTGAATTGCCAGAAATTCCTGAAGAAGCAAAAGGCTTGACGGACTTGGTGGAATCTGATTATCCATTCGCTATTGATCCAATGCCAAACCTCTACTTCACTCGTGACCCATTTGCTACAATTGGTAATGCTGTATCGCTCAATCACATGTATGCAGACACTCGTAATCGTGAAACTCTTTATGGAAAATACATCTTCAAACATCACCCAGTATACGGTGGAAATGTTGAACTTGTTTACAACCGTGAAGAAGATACACGTATCGAAGGTGGGGACGAGTTGGTTCTGTCAAAAGATGTGCTGGCAGTTGGTATTTCACAACGTACAGACGCAGCTTCTATCGAAAAACTCTTGGTCAATATCTTCAAGAAAAATGTTGGCTTCAAGAAAGTTTTGGCTTTTGAATTTGCCAACAACCGTAAGTTCATGCACTTGGACACTGTCTTCACTATGGTTGACTATGACAAATTCACGATTCACCCAGAAATCGAAGGCGATCTTCGCGTTTACTCTGTGACTTATGTTGATGACAAACTTAAGATTGTTGAAGAAAAAGGTGATTTGGCAGAAATCTTGGCAGAAAACCTTGGTGTGGAAAAAGTTCACCTGATTCGCTGTGGCGGTGGCAATATTGTAGCTGCTGCGCGTGAGCAGTGGAACGACGGTTCTAACACCTTGACTATTGCACCTGGTGTGGTAGTGGTGTATGATCGTAATACAGTTACTAACAAGATTTTGGAAGAATACGGCTTGCGTTTGATCAAGATCCGCGGAAGTGAATTGGTTCGCGGTCGTGGTGGACCACGCTGTATGTCTATGCCGTTTGAACGTGAAGAAATTTAGAAATCCAGTATTTTACTGATACTCAAAGAAAAGAAAGAGGAAATAATAGAATGACACATTCAGTATTCCAAGGACGTAGCTTCTTAGCAGAAAAAGACTTTAGCCGTGCTGAGTTAGAATACCTTATCGGTCTTTCAGCTCACTTGAAAGATTTGAAAAAACGCAATATTCAACACCACTATCTTGCTGGCAAGAATATCGCTCTCTTGTTTGAAAAAACATCTACTCGTACTCGTGCAGCTTTTACAACAGCAGCCATTGACCTAGGAGCACATCCAGAATACCTTGGTGCTAACGATATCCAGCTTGGCAAGAAAGAATCTACAGAAGATACTGCTAAAGTTTTGGGCCGTATGTTTGACGGGATTGAATTCCGCGGCTTTAGCCAACGCATGGTAGAAGAATTGGCAGAATTTTCAGGTGTTCCAGTCTGGAATGGTTTGACTGACGAATGGCACCCAACTCAAATGTTGGCTGACTACTTGACTGTTCAAGAAAACTTTGGCCGTCTGGAAGGCTTGACATTGGTATACTGTGGTGATGGACGTAACAATGTTGCCAACAGCTTGCTGGTAACAGGAGCTATCCTTGGCGTCAACGTTCACATCTTCTCACCAAAAGAACTCTTCCCAGAAAAAGAAATCGTTGAATTGGCAGAAGGCTTGCGAAAGAAAGCGGCGCACGTATCCTCATCACTGAAGATGCTGACGAAGCAGTTAAAGGTGCTGATGTTCTTTACACAGACGTTTGGGTATCTATGGGTGAAGAAGACAAGTTTGCAGAACGCGTTGCCCTCCTCAAACCTTACCAAGTTAACATGGATTTGGTGAAGAAAGCTGATAATGAAAACTTGATTTTCTTGCACTGCTTACCAGCATTCCACGATACAAATACTGTTTACGGTAAAGATGTCGCTGAAAAATTCGGTGTAGAGGAAATGGAAGTAACAGACGAAGTCTTCCGCAGCAAATATGCTCGTCATTTTCGACCAAGCAGAAAAACCGTATGCACACAATCAAAGCGGTTATGGCTGCAACTCTTGGAAACCTCTACATTCCAAAAAGTATAATCTTACCTAAGAAACCGTCTACTCAACAGCTATGAGGGCTGCGACTAATAGCTTTAGTCCGGCCCTCTTTTATATGATAAGAAATGCTCATTTTCTTATTGAAAATTAAAAAATCTACTAAAATAAATTGGAAGCGCATTCATTAGAGCGCAATTAAGGAGAATTTAATGGCAAATCGTAAAATCGTTGTAGCTTTGGGAGGGAATGCCATCCTTTCATCTGACCCATCAGCGAAAGCACAGCAGGAAGCCTTGGTGGAAACTGCTAAACATTTGGTGAAATTGATTAAAAACGGGGATGATCTTATCATTACCCATGGAAATGGTCCACAGGTAGGGAACTTGCTGTTGCAACACTTGGCAGCGAACTCTGAAAAGAATCCTGCCTTCCCACTAGACTCTCTTGTGGCTATGACAGAAGGCAGTATCGGCTTTTGGCTGCAAAATGCTTTGCAAAATGCTCTCTTGGATGAAGGTATCGAGAAGAATGTTGCTTCTGTTGTGACGCAAGTAGTAGTTGATAAGAACGATCCAGCTTTTGTCAACCTCAGCAAGCCAATCGGCCCTTTCTACTCAGAAGAAGAAGCAAAAGCAGAAGCTGAAAAGAGCGGAGCGACTTTCAAAGAGGATGCTGGTCGCGGTTGGCGTAAGGTCGTTGCTTCACCAAAACCAGTGGATATCAAGGAAATTGAAACGATTCGTACGCTTTTGAATCAAGGTCAAGTAGTAGTAGCTGCGGGTGGCGGCGGTATTCCTGTCGTCAAGGAAGACAATGGCCATCTTACTGGTGTTGAAGCCGTTATTGACAAGGATTTTGCTTCTCAACGCTTGGCAGAGTTGGTTGATGCAGACCTCTTCATTGTCTTGACTGGTGTGGACTATGTCTTTGTTAACTACAACAAACCAGACCAAGCAAAGCTGGAACATGTGAATGTTGCTCAGTTGGAAGAATACATCAAGCAAGAACAATTTGCACCAGGCAGCATGCTTCCAAAAGTAGAAGCGGCTATTGCCTTTGTCAATGGCCGTCCAGAAGGTAAAGCAGTTATCACATCTCTGGAAAATCTGGGTGCACTGATTGAGTCTGAGAGCGGTACGATTATTGAAAAAGGCTAGACATAGAATTGACTGAGAAGCGATAGCAAGTAATCTCTATTGCTGATGGAAGTCTTTTCCTGAAAATCTTTGATTATTTTCAAAAACACTGGCTTTTTCAATGTTAATATGGTAAAATAAAAACAAAGTAAGCGTTTTCTTGTTTGCTCATACAGGGAAATGTAGGTTCGTAACCTCGTTAAAAAATTTTTAGGAGGGAATACAAATGAGTGAAAAAACAAAAAAAGGGTTTAAGATGCCTTCATCTTACACCGTATTGTTGATAATCATTGCCATTATGGCAGTGCTGACTTGGATTATCCCAGCAGGGGCTTTTGTAAAAGGTGTTTATCAGCCTCAGCCACAAAATCCACAAGGGATTTGGGATGTCCTGATGGCACCGATTCGTGCAATGCTGGGTACGCATCCAGAGGAAGGATCCTTAATCAAGGAAACTACTGCTGCGATAGATGTTGCCTTCTTCATCCTCATGGTTGGTGGTTTCCTTGGTGTTGTCAATGAAACTGGCGCTTTGGATGTGGGAATTGCCTCTATCGTTAAGAAGTACAAGGGTCGCGAAAAGATGCTGATTGTTGTCTTGATGCCTCTCTTTGCCCTCGGTGGTACTACCTATGGTATGGGTGAGGAAACCATGGCCTTCTATCCGCTTTTGGTGCCGGTGATGATGGCGGTTGGTTTTGACAGTCTGACTGGGGTGGCTATTATCCTGCTTGGTTCGCAAATCGGATGTTTGGCTTCCACACTAAATCCATTTGCAACGGGTATCGCTTCAGCAACTGCTGGTGTTGGTACCGGTGAAGGGATTGCCCTTCGTCTTATCTTCTTATTTGTCATGACAGCTCTCAGTACTTGGTTTGTTTATCGCTATGCGGATAAGATTCAAAAAGATCCGACCAAGTCACTGGTTTACAGTACTCGCGAAGAAGATTTGAAACACTTCAACGTTGAAACTTCTTCATCTGTTGAGTCAACTCTGAGCAAAAAACAAAGACTTGTCTTAGTATTGTTCATTTTGACATTTGTCCTTATGGTATTGAGTTTCATTCCTTGGACAGATCTCGGTATTACTATCTTTAAGGATGTCAATACCTGGCTGACAGGTCTTCCAGTACTCGGTAAGATTATTGGTTCATCTACTTCCGCACTGGGTACTTGGTACTTCCCAGAAGGAGCTATGCTCTTTGCCTTCATGGGAATCTTGATTGGCGCTGTTTACGGTCTCAAGGAAGACAAGATTATCTCAGCCTTTATGAACGGTGCAGCTGACCTGCTTAGCGTAGCCCTAATCGTAGCAATCGCTCGTGGTATCCAAGTTATCATGAATGACGGTATGATTACAGACACTATTCTCAACTGGGGCAAACAAGGACTCAGCGGTCTGTCATCACAAGTATTTATCGTCTTGACCTACATTTTCTACCTGCCAATGTCCTTCCTTATCCCATCATCATCAGGTCTGGCCAGTGCAACTATGGGAATCATGGCTCCTTTGGGAGAATTTGTCAATGTCAAGGCTAGCTTGATTATCACAGCTTATCAGTCTGCTTCAGGTGTGCTGAATCTGGTTGCACCAACTTCTGGTATCGTTATGGGAGCTTTGGCACTCGGACGTATCAATATCGGCACTTGGTGGAAATTTATTGGCAAGCTGATTGTAGCTATCATTGCGATCAGTATTGGCCTCTTACTCCTAGGAACTTTCTTACCGTTCCTATAAGCTAGAAGCTGAGGTGATTCCATGAAAAATTTTATAACGGAAGAAGTTAAAGAAGATTTTCTTGAATCTTTGAAAACAATCGTTTCTTATCCTTCAGTACTGAAGGAAGGTCAAAATGGAACACCTTTTGGACAAGCTATCCAAGATGTCCTAGAAAAAACTTTGGAAATCTGTCGGGGGCTAGGTTTTACAACCTGCCTCGACCCCAAAGGTTATTACGGATATGCAGAAATCGGTCATGGAGCCCATCTCCTGGCCGTTCTCTGTCATTTGGATGTTGTTCCATCAGGTGATGAATCGGACTGGCAGACGCCGCCCTTTGAAGCCACTGTCAAAGATGGCTGGATTTTTGGTCGTGGGGTGCAGGACGACAAGGGACCTTCCATGGCCGCTCTTTATGCTGTAAAAGCATTGCTGGACAGTGGAGTGGAATTTAAAAAGCGGGTTCGCTTTATCTTTGGTACAGATGAGGAGACACTTTGGCGTTGTATGGGTAGATACAACCAGCTAGAAGAGCAGGCTACACTTGGCTTTGCACCAGACTCTTCCTTCCCTTTAACCTATGCTGAGAAGGGGCTTCTGCAGCTTAAGCTAGAAGGACCAGGCTCTGATACTTTAGAGCTCGAAGCTGGTCAAGCTTTTAATGTCGTTCCTGCCAAGGCTTCCTATTCAGGCAGCCTACTAGAGTCAGTCGTCACAGGGCTGGAAGATTTAGGCTATGAATATGAGCGAACGGCAGAAGAAGTAACGGTTATCGGCTTGCCTAAGCACGCCAAGGATGCTGCCCAAGGAGTCAATGCCATTATTCGCCTAGCTAAGGTCTTGCAACCCTTGGATTCGCATCCAGCTCTTGCCTTTCTCGCTCAGGCGGTCGGTGAAGATGCGACAGGCAGCCATCTCTTCGGGCCTGTGTCTGATGAACCGACGGGCTTTCTTTCCTTTAATGTTGCCGGTCTGACTTTAACCTCTGACCGCTCTGAGATTCGGATTGACATGCGAATTCCGGTCTTGGCAGACAAGGATAAGTTGGTTGAAAAGCTGGCAGAAATAGCCAGTCAATACGAGCTGACCTATCAGGAGTTTGACTACTTGGCTCCGCTCTACGTACCTTTGGACAGTGAGTTGGTCAGCACCCTGATGGCAATTTATCAGGAAAAAACTGGGGATGACAGTCCAGCCATGTCTTCGGGTGGAGCGACCTTTGCTCGTACGATGCCTAACTGTGTTGCCTTTGGCGCTCTCTTTCCGGGAGCTGATCAGACAGAGCATCAGGTCAATGAACGATTACGCCTAGATGATCTGTATCAGGCAATGGATATTTACGCGGAAGCCATTTATCGTTTGGCTACAACACCTTAAATGCTGACTTTTTGAAACTATCTTCGGTAATGCATTGCTCTAGTCAAGTATGGCTTTCTGATTTGCTAATGTGTTTCATTGAGGAAAAATCGTAAATAGAAAAAGCTGAGGCAATGTTGTCTCAGCTTTTATTTACTAAAGAAGAATGGTGGGGTGAATTCTTTGAGCTTCTCAAAGCAGTCAAGGGCCCCTTGATCATCCTCGCAGATAATCAGACAGACGTCATCACCACAGACAGTAGCAACAATCTGCGGCAGCTCTAAGGCGTCTAAGATTGCACCGAAAGACTGGGCCAACCCAGGCAGGGGTTTTTCATGACGACTTGATTTTTGAACTGGCCGCAGCATGACCAAAAGCATCCTCCATATAGAAACGAGGCGTTTTTCCCAACGGGATGGTGCTATGCTATTGATGATATAGTAGGAAGTATCGTTCTCACTGACCTTGACCAGATTGAGTGCTTTCATATCTCGTGAAAGAGTGGACTGGGTTACAATGACGCCGTTTGCTTCCAAATGCTCCTGGAGTTCTTGCTGGGTATGGATTTTTTTCTCCATGATTAAGGAGCGGATGAGACGGTGTCTGCTTTCAATTTTATTCATAAATTTTCACCTATAGTTATTTGATAAACATGGCATCACCAAAGCTGAAGAAGCGATAGCGCTCAGCAATAGCATGCTCATAAGCTTCAAGTGTTAAGGAACGTCCGGCAAAGGCAGAGACTAACATGACCAGAGTTGACTTGGGCAGGTGGAAGTTGGTTGAAAAAGCATCAACGATCTTCCAATCGTATCCCGGCTTGATAAAAATATTGGTCCAGCCAGAGTCAGCCTGAATCTGCCCCTGGAATTTACTGCCAATCGTCTCCAAGGTGCGGATAGATGTCGTGCCGACTGCAATGACACGTCCGCCATTTAGCCTTGACCTGACGGAGTATCTGGGCAGCTTCCTCGGACAGACTGTAAAATTCGGAGTGCATCTCATGATCTTCTAAGCTATCTACAGAAACCGGTCGGAAAGTTCCTAGTCCGACATGAAGGGTTAGATAGACCAACTTGACTCCCTTGGCTGCAATCTGCTCCAATAGCTCCTCTGTGAAATGAAGTCCAGCAGTTGGCGCAGCAGCAGAGCCGTTTTCTTTGGCATAGACAGTCTGGTAGCGTTCGCGGTCTGCCAGTTTTTCGTGGATATAAGGCGGCAGCGGCATTTCTCCCAAACTTTCCAAGACTTCTAGGAAAATCCCTTCATAGCCAAAGCGTACGATTCGACCGCCATGGTCAAGCTCCTCTACCACAGTAGCAGTTAAGCGGCCATCGCCAAAGGAAATTTGAGAACCTACTCTGAGGCGCTTGGCTGGCTGGCTAGCACTTCCCAGTCATCGCCCTGGGTATTTTTTTGAGTAGCAGCAGCTCGACATGGCCTCCTGTCTCAGGTTTGCTACCATAAAGGCGGGCAGGCAGGACACGTGTATTATTCATAACTAGGGCATCGCCGGGCTGGAGCTGATCAATAATCTGGTCAAAGTGCTGGTCGGAGAAGGCTCCCGTTTCTTTATCGACCACTAGCAAGCGGGAAGCATCCCTTTTCTCCAAAGGTGTCTGAGCAATCAGCTCTTCAGGGCAAGTCAAAATCAAAAATCAGCGGTATTCATCGTATCTCCTTATATTGTTTTCATCAGCCAGAGTAGATAAGCAGCAAGTAGGAAGGGGCTAGCTGTAAGTAAGCCGCCCAAAATCAAACTTACAATCTGCCAGCCTGGTTGTTTTTTCATGAGGAAACTCAAGCTGCAGAGTAAGACTCCGACTAAAAAAATAAAAATCAATAAAACAATCAGTAAAAAAACATGTCTCTATTATAACACGATTTGCTGCAAAAAGGAAGCGAGCATGACTGAAAAAGTATGTCTATTTTGCATACTTTTTTTCTTGACAAAAAAATTGGTCTATACCATATAATAAAAATTAAGAAAAGAAGTGGAGGTAGAAAATGAAAATTATTCAAGTGGAAAACCAAGTAGAAGGTGGCAAAGTGGCTCTCGAACTGCTCAAAGAAAAGCTAGCTCAGGGGCGAAAAAAACTTTAGGCTTAGCTACAGGTAGCAGCCCAGAAGGATTTTACAAGCAGATCGTTGAGAGCGACCTTGATTTCTCAGAGATGTTCAGTGTTAATCTGGATGAATATGTCGGTTTGCAGGAGGACGATCCTCAGTCTTATCGCTATTTCATGAACCAGCACCTCTTTAAACAAAAGCCTTTTAAAGAAAGCTTCCTGCCCAATGGCGCAGCGAAAGATTTAGAAGCAGAAGTGGCGCGGTACAATCAGCTTCTTGCAGAGCATCCAGCTGATTTGCAGATTTTGGGAATCGGTACGAATGGCCATATCGGCTTTAATGAGCCGGGAACTAGTTTTGACAGTCAGACTCACTTAGTGGATTTGACACCGTCCACCATTCAGTCCAATGCTCGATTCTTCGACAAGATGGAAGATGTTCCGACTCAGGCTATTTCTATGGGGATTGGCAATATTCTCAATGCTAAGTCCATCATTCTCTTTGCTTACGGTTCATCTAAGGCCAAGGCTATAGCAGGGACTGTTGAGGGTGAGGTGACGGAGGAGCTGCCTGGCAGTGCTCTCCAGAAGCATCCAGATGTTGTGATTATCGCTGATAAGGAAGCGCTTAGCCTGTTAAAAGACTAAGATTTTGACATTGATGCTATAAAACTGGCTTTGCCAGATAAAAGTCTCTTAATTTCCTATCTATTTTTTAGGTAGGATTTTTAGATTTATGGTTGACTTTGCGTAAAATATGATATACTAGATAGGTATAATTGTTCTTTGGAGGATCCTGTGAAGAAAAAGCTTTTGTTATTGGGAATTGTGTTCCTGACCTCGTTAGCGCCACTAGCTGCTAGGGCTGATGAATTGGTGGATATGGCTAAAAAGATGTATCCGCATGATAATGTTCAGGCGATTAATCGTCCCAAGTCTTCTCTCGTTATTGATGGCAGTACAGGTGATGTTGTCTGGGAGGATAATGTTGATGAGGTGCGTGACCCAGCTAGTATGAGTAAGCTCATGACGCTTTACTTGGTCTTTGAAGCGATTAAGGAAGGAAAAATCAGCGAAAAGACGGTCATTACAGCTACACCTCAGGATCAGGCTACCGCTAATATTTATGAAATTTCTAATAATAAAATTGTCGCTGGTGTGGATTATACCGTATCTGAGCTGATTACCATGACAATCGTGCCGTCATCCAATGCGACAACCGTCATGCTGGCCAATTATCTATCGGACAATGATCCAGATGCTTTCTTGGATCGGATGAATGCCAAGGCTCAAGAGCTGGGCATGACGAATACCAAGTGGTTCAATGCCAGCGGTGCAGCGGCGGTTTCTTTTAAGGGCTATTATAACCCTCAAAACTATGATAATTATGCTAGCAATCAGACAACAGCCCGTGATTTGGCGATTCTGGCCTATAACTTTGTCAATCACCATCCTGAGATTCTAAACTATACTAATAAAGCCAAGGTTACGGTTAAAGCCGGAACTCCTTACGAGGAAACCTTTGAAACCTATAATTACTCCCTGCCGGGTGCTAAATACGCACTCAAGGGCGTAGATGGCATGAAGACAGGCTCTAGTCCTAACGGTGCTTTCAACTATATCGCGACCATTAAGCGTGGAGATCAGCGCATGATTGCTGTGATTATGGGAGTCGGTGACTGGTCTGACCAAGACGGTGAGTATTACCGCCATCCTTTTGGTAATGCTTTGATTGAGAAGGCTTATGCAGACTATGAGTACAAAAAACTCTTATCCAAGGGTGAGCAGGAGATTGATGGACAGAAGTATAAGCTGCCTGAGGATTTCTACGCTACTGTTAAAAAGGGAACCGAGCCTAAAGTCAAGGTTGAAAACAATGTTCTCAAGGCTGAAAATGGCTTGAAGACCTTGTCTAGCAAGATCTCTGATGAAATGAAAGTCGAGAAAGTTGAGAATCCAGTTGCTCAGGCTATTGAAAATGTGACTGGCAGCAAGTCGGAAAGCAAGCCTTGGTATGGTGTGTTCTTCAGCGATAAGATGTTAATTCTGTTGCCTGTTGGCATCCTGCTAATCATTCTGTACTTTGAATACCGCAGTCGTCAAAAACGCAAGGCTGCAAAACAGGAACGTCGTAGAAATACAGATGTTGAATAAAGGGAATGTCCTCTGTCACATACAAACGGAATGACTTTCCAAGCTAAAACTCAGTTCTTTTGCTGAGTTTTCTTTCTGTTTTAAGGAGATTTTCATGCTAAAAAAGTTTCACAACAGCTATCTGGCTCATTTTTTACTCTTTAATTTTTTCTTTCTAGCCTATTCTCTTTTTTCGACTCTGATATCAGTCTATATGCAGGACTTAGGCTATTCTAATGCCCAAGTATCTATGGTAGTGTCAGCTTCCTTCTTTGCCTCCATGTTGGCTCAGCCGCTGTTTTGGAGATTCTCAGCGATGCTTTGGGAATTAAAAAGATCTTCCTTTTTAGCTTTTCTAGTTATGATGGTTGGGGCTGTATTTTTCATGAAAGCGACTCAGCTTTGGCAGTTACTGGTCTGGTATAGCCTAGTTCTCATGTTGGTTAACGGGGTCAATCCAGTCATGGATGTTCTTGCGGCTCAAAGTCCTTATACTTATGGTAAGATTCGGATTTGGGGAACCATTGGCTATGCACTAGGCTCTCAGCTGGCAGGATTGATTTATCAAAGAGTCGCACCACAGGCTATTTTCCCAGTCTTTATTGGCATGATGCTTATCAGCAGCATAGGACTTTTGGGAATCCAGCCCAAGCACGACCGAGCAGCCCTAGAAAGCAGGAATACCCGCAAGCAGACAGGTCTGGGGAAGCTCTTGACCAACAAAACCTATCTCTTTTACCTGCTTTTGGTCGCCCTCTACTCTGGAGTGGGGAATACTGGTCATACCTATATCCCTGCCATGCTACAGCATAGTGGCTTAGAGGTGGATATGGCTTCGACTGTCGTTGCCTTATCAGTTCTGGTTGAAGCGCCTTTTATCTTTTATTCCTATCTCTTTATGGACAAGATTTCGATGAAAAAGCTTCTTTATATCTGTCTGGGAATCATCTTTCTCCAGTACAGCGTTTATGCCTTGGACCTAGGTTTGATTTCGAAAATCGGGATGACTCTCCTTTCCAAGCACGTGACGGGCATGGTTTTGATTATGGTGACCCTTAAAATCGTAGCTAGCTTGGTCGATGAAAAATACCTAGTTACAGCCATTGCTTTGGTCCAGACAGCCCGCAGTCTAGGAACCATTCTCATTCAAAATCTGGCCGGCCATTTTCTGGACAGTTGGGGCTACGAAGGAATGAACCTCTTTCTAGCAGCTGTTATCTGCCTAGTCTGTCTGCTGGCCCTCTTTCTAAAATTGCCAGAACGAAAAAGGAAATCAATTATTTGGATAATGAAAAACGAGTCGGAGAGATGTTCTCTTGACTCGTTTTTTTGATGATGTAGATCTTTTCTCTTTTCTTTTGCGAATATTTTAGTAAATGAGAGAAATTTTAGAGGGGGCTGGGATATGTTTGTGGCGCGAAATCATAAGGGGCTTTTGTGTAATGCTCTGGAGGAGAAGATTGAGAAGGGGGCTGATTTCGTCTGCCCCGCTTGTTCAGGGGCAGTCCGTTTTAAAAAAGGGAAGGTTATGCAGCCGCATTTTGCGCATGTTTCGCTAGAAGAGTGTCGTTTTTACAGGGAAAATGAGAGCGCTGAGCACCTGAACCTTAAGGCGGAGCTTTTTCGCTGGGCTGTCCAGACAGAAGAAGTTGAGGTGGAGGCTTTTTTGCCTGCACTGCAGCAGATTGCTGATTTGCTGGTTGATGAAAAAACTGGCGCTTGAAGTCCAGTGCAGTCCCCTAAGTATAGAACGGCTGCAGGAACGGACGCTTTCTTACCGCCAGCATGGCTATCAGGTCCTCTGGCTCTTGGGGCGAAAACTTTGGCTCAAGGATTCCCTAACTCGCCTGCAGAAGGATTTTGCTCTATTTTAGTAAAAATATGGGCTTTCATCTCTGGGAGCTGGATCAAGAAAAGCAAGTTCTGCGTCTCAAATACCTGATTCACGAAGATCTGCATGGAAAAGTCCAGCACAAGACCAAGAACTTTCCCATTTGGTCACGGTTCAGCTTTTTGGATATTTTGCGTTTGCCCTTTCAAAAGCAGGAGATGAACAGCTTTCTGGCCCAGCAAGATCCGCAGATCTGCAATTATATCCGCCGTCAGCTTTATTACCAGCAGCCTAGATGGATGAGGCTGCAGGCTCAGCTCTATCAGAATGGCGATAATCTATTGACTAAGACTGCAGAGGATTTCTATCCACAGGTTCGACCAATACAAGCTGCCTCCTTCTGTCAGATAACTACTGACCTGACTGACTATTACCAGCAGTTTGAGAATTATTACGCCAATCTCCAGCAAAAAAATCTGCAAATTGTTTATTCACCGGCTTTTTATGAGATGATAAGAGAAAAAAATGCTAAGTATCGTTAGTTTCCCATTGATGAAGCTATAAACTTTTAGCTATCCTTTCAGTTTTAGAATATTTGAGAATCCTGTATAATATAATAAAGTAATAAGTTAGATAGTTAAAAATTCTAAATCATGCTAATTCAGCTAGCTTTAGAAAAATATGAGAAAGTGAAAGGTGCTATCATGAAGAAAAATTTTTTTGTCATTTTTTTCTGACTATCATCACACTCAGTTCAGCTATGTTTTTTTAGGAGGTTGCAGTATGCTAAAACAGTCGGTCAGAAAAAGAAGAAATGATTCAGATTGCGGAGAGTCAGAAATCTAAAAAAAGTTAATTGAGGAAATGTTAAGGAAGAAAGATCCTGAAAGCACTGACAGAAAAGGGGATAATAAAAAAATATACAATAAATGAAAAAAATCTTAAATATAATCCAATGGGTGGCTTAATAGTTGAGCTTATAATAAACGATGACCCGGAATTAACAATTACCACAACATTGATGGAAGAGTCTGATGGGAAGCTAGAACATACTGGCTATGTAATTTCTGGTGAGCTTGCAAAGAAGTTGAGGGGAGAATGACATATGATAAAGCAGTAAGTGATAAGAAAAATCGAACTCTTTGGAATCTAATTTTTCTTTGGTCAGGAATTAGGTCCAAAGATTTTTTTATTAATTAAGTCTGTCTGCCTAGCTACTATGTGATTTTGGTACTTGAGTTTTATAAAAAGTGGAATTTTGTGATAGAATAGGGGAGTCGGAGGATTTTTTTATGGCAAAACAAAGAAATGAAATTGAAGAAAAATATACTTGGGATTTGAGTACCATTTTCCCAACAGATGAAGCCTTTGAAGCGGAGTTGGCGCAGGTTTCAGAAGAAGTGAAGAAAGCAGCTGGTCTGGCTGGGCATTTGCTGGATTCAGCGGACAGTCTCTTAACAACGACTGAAGTGCAACTGGACTTGATGCGTCGTATTGAAAAGCTTTATTCTTATGCTCATATGAAGAATGACCAGGATACACGTGTGGCTAAGTACCAAGAGTATCAGGCTAAAGGCATGACTCTTTACAGCGATTTTGGTCAAAGCTTTGCCTTCTACGAGCCCGAATTTATGGCGATTACAGAAGAGCAGTACCAAGCTTTCTTGGCTGAGCAGCCAGCCTTGCAGCAGTATCAGCATTATTTTGACAAGCTTTTGAAAAAGAAAGCCCACATCCTGACACAGCGCGAAGAGGAGCTACTGGCTGGTGCTGGTGAAATTTTTGGTGCAGCGGGCGAAACCTTTGCTATCTTGGATAATGCAGATATCGTCTTTCCCATGGTGCATGACGAAGATGGAAATGAAGTTCAGCTCAGCCACGGTAACTATATCACCTTGGTCGAGTCTAAGAACCGAGAAGTCCGTAAGGAAGCTTACGAGGCTCTCTACAGCGTATACGAGCAGTATCAGCATACCTATGCTAAGACTCTGCAGACCAATGTCAAGGTTCACAACTACAATGCGAAAGTCCGCAAGTTTCTCATCTGCCCGTGAAGCGGCTTTGTCAGCTGACTTTATTCCAGAAAGTGTCTATGACAGCCTAGTTTCAGCTGTCAATAAGCATTTGCCTCTTTTGCAGCGTTATATCGCTTTACGAGCGAAGATTTTAGACATTTCTGACTTGAAGATGTATGATATGTACACACCTTTGTCAGAGACAGACTACAAGTTCACTTATGAGGAAGCCTTGGCTAAGTCTGAGGAAGTTCTGGCTATTCTGGGTGAGGATTATTTGAGCCGAGTGAAGACAGCTTTTTCAGAGCGCTGGATTGATGTTCATGAAAATCAAGGCAAGCGCTCAGGAGCATACTCAGGCGGTTCTTATGATACCAATGCTTTTATGTTGCTCAACTGGCAGGACACGCTGGATAATCTCTTTACCTTGGTGCATGAGACAGGCCACAGTATGCACTCCAGCTATACTCGTGAGACCCAGCCTTATGTCTATGGAGACTACTCTATCTTCCTAGCTGAGATTGCTTCAACGACTAATGAAAATATCCTGACAGAGAAGCTCTTGGAGGAAGTAGAGGACGATGCTACCCGCTTTGCTATTCTCAATCACTTCTTAGATGGCTTCCGAGGAACCGTCTTCCGTCAAACCCAGTTTGCTGAGTTTGAGCATGCTATCCACAAGGCTGACCAAGAAGGTCAAGTTTTGACCAGCGAGTTTCTCAATGAGCTCTACGCTGACTTGAACGAGAAATACTATGGACTGAAAAAAGAAGATAATCCACAGATTCAGTACGAGTGGGCTCGGATTCCGCATTTCTACTATGATTACTATGTTTTCCAATATTCGACAGGATTTTCAGCGGCTTCTGCCTTGGCTGAAAAGATTGTCCATGGCAGTCAGGAAGACAAGGATAAGTATCTGGACTATCTCAAAGCTGGGAACTCTGACTATCCCACTCAATGTCATCAAAAAAAGCAGGTGTGGATATGGAAAAAGAAGACTACCTAAATGCTGCTTTTTGCTGTCTTTTGAGCGTCGCTCTGGACGAATTCGAAGCCTTGGTCGAAAAGTTGGGACTGGCATAAGATGGTCGAGACTTATAATCAAAACTCTAATCCCAATATGCGTCGGCCAGTGGTCAAAGAAGAGATTGTGGACTTTATGAGACAGCGTCTCCAGCCGGTCACTGGTGGCCTCAAGGAATTGGAGGATTTTGCCAGAGCTGAAAAATGTGCCCGTGATTCCCCATGAGACAGTGGCTTACTTCCGCCTGCTACTCGAAAGCCTGCAGCCAGAGAAGATTTTAGAAATCGGGACGGCTATTGGATTTTTCGGCCCTTTTGATGGCAGAACATGCTCCTCAGGCCCAGATTACGACTATTGATCGCAATCCAGAGATGATTGAGCTGGCCAAGGCTAATTTTGCCAAGTATGACAGCCGTCAGCAGATCACCCTGCTGGAAGGCGATGCAGTGGATTTGCTTGAGACACTGGAGGATTCTTACGACCTTGTCTTTATGGACTCTGCCAAGTCCAAGTATGTAGTCTTTCTGCCCCAGGTCCTCAAGCGCCTCAATCCTGGTGGTCTGGTCCTCATTGATGATGTCTTTCAAGGAGGCGATGTTGCCAAGCCTTTTGAGGATATTAAGCGTGGCCAACGGGCTATTTACCGAGGATTGCATAGTCTTTTTGACGCAACTTTGGACAGTCCAGATTTAACTACGAGTCTGCTTCCCTTTAGGGAGATGGGCTGCTTATGATTAGAAAAAAATGACATCTATGATTTTTCCTAATTTCCAAAAAAATTTTTTTAGTAAAATTTAAGATATCAATTCAAATTTGTGCTACAATAGAAAAACATGAACTTTTTAAGAATAAGGAGTCAATATAAAATGAAGAAAAAAATATTTGCAGGAGCTGTGACACTCTTGTCAGTCGCTGTATTAGCAGCATGTTCTAACTCAGAAGGCAAGGACATCGTGACCATGAAAGGAAACACGATTACTGTCAATGAGTTCTACGATCAAGTGAAAAACAATGGTGCAGCTCAGCAGGTCTTGCTGCAGATGGCTATCAAAGACATCTTTGAAGAAAAATATGGCAAAGACGTCAAAGACAAGGATGTTAAGGATGCTTTCGAAAAGTCTAAAACTGCTTACGGTACAGCTTTTGCCCAAGTCTTGGCTCAAAACGGCTTGACCGAAGATGCCTACAAGGAGCAAATCCGCACCAATATGCTGGTAGAGCATGCTGTTAAGAAGGCTGCTGAAAAAGAGCTGACTGATGAAAACTACAAGGCTGCCTTTGAAAACTACACGCCAGAAGTAACAGCTCAAATCATCAAGGTTGACAGCGAAGACAAAGGTAAGGAAGTTCTCGAAAAAGCTAAAGCAGAAGGGGCAGACTTCAGTCAAATCGCTAAGGAAAACTCTACCGATGCTGCCACTAAGGAAAAAGGCGGAGAAATCAAGTTTGACTCTGGCTCTACTGATGTTCCAGATGCTGTCAAAAAAGCTGCCTTTGCTTTGGAAGAAAATGGCGTTTCAGACCTTGTGACAGTGCCAGATTCACAGTACTCAGCAAGCTACTATATTGTTAAGCTGGTCAAGAAGTCAGAGAAATCTTCTAACTGGAAAGACTACAAAGACAAGCTGAAAAAGATTATCATTGCGCAAAAAGAAAAAGATACTAGCTTTATCCAAAGCGTTGTGGCGAAAGAGCTGAAAGATGCCAACATCAAGGTTAAGGATAGTGCATTCCAATCTGTCTTTGCTCAGTATATCGAAACGACAGGCTCTTCAACTTCTTCATCAAGTGCTGCCAGCAGCTCAAAGACATCTGAGTCTAGCTCAGCAGCTGAAAGCAGTTCAGCAGAAGCTTCATCCTCAGCCGCAGAATAAGGTTGACGAAAAGAGAATAAGCAAGTATAATAAGACTGGTGAGAATTGATTTTTCAAGTTCTTAGTTCAGAGAATTGGCGGTGCTGCGAGCCATCTGAGACGGAGAATCATGCTACTCATCTTGAAAAATAGAATACGAAATGAGAATGACAAGTTCATTGAATGAAGGTGGTACCGCGGTTTTTCGCCCTTCAGACAAGGAGCTTGTCTTTTATGTTGACTGTGGAGGTAATATAATGAAAACCTATCTTGTCAAACAGAAATTTCGCTTAGGCGGCGAACGCTTTGATATCAAGGACGATCGAGGAAATGTGGATTACCAAGTGGAAGGCTCTTTCTTCCAGATTCCTAAGACCTTTACTATCTATGATAGTCAGGGTCAAATCGTCAGTCAGATTACCAAGACCCTTATAACCCTCCTGCCCCAGTTTGAAATCAAACTCAGCAGCGGGCATAGCTTTTATATCCGTAAGAAATTCTCTTTTTTGCGTGATAAGTATAAATTTGATAATTTGGGTCTTCGAGTTGAAGGGAATATCTGGGATTTAAACTTTCGTCTGCTGGATGACAGCAATCAAGTCGTTGCAGAGATTACCAAGGAGCTCTTCCATCTAACCTCTACTTATCAGGTGAGTGTCTATGAGGAGACTTATTCAGATTTGGTGATTTCCCTCTGTGTCGCTATTGATTATGTCGAAATGCTGGAAAGTTCGTCGTCATAATGCAATTATTTTTAGAAAAAAATTAAGGAGAAAAAGAAATGAAACAAATGTCAAGTGCTCAGGTTCGTCAAATGTGGCTGGATTTTTGGGCAACTAAAGGTCATGCAGTAGAACCATCTGTCAGCTTGGTGCCAGTCAATGATCCAACCTTGCTCTGGATTAATTCTGGTGTAGCAACCCTCAAGAAATACTTTGACGGAACCATTATTCCAGAGAATCCTCGGATTACCAATGCTCAAAAAGGCCATTCGGACCAACGATATTGAAAAATGTCGGAAAGACTGCCCGCCACCATACTATGTTTGAAATGCTGGGCAACTTTCTCTATCGGTGATTACTTCCGTGATGAAGCGATTGAGTGGGCTTACGAGCTTTTTGACTAGCCCTGAGTGGTTTGATTTTCCCTAAAGATAAGCTCTACATGACCTACTATCCAGATGACAAGGACTCTTACAACCGCTGGATTGCTATGGGCGTTGAGCCTAGTCATTTGATTCCGATTGAGGACAACTTTCTGGGAAATCGGTGCGGGACCTTCTGGGCCGGATACAGAGATTTTTCTTTGACCGGGGTGAGGCTTTTGATCCAGAAAAATATTGGGGTCCGTCTCTTAGAAGAAGATATTGAAAACGATCGCTATATCGAAATCTGGAATATCGTCTTGTCACAATTCAACGCTGACCCTGCTGTGCCTCGTAGTGAGTACAAAGAATTGCCACATAAGAACATTGATACGGGCGCAGGGTTGGAGCGTTTGGTCGCAGTTATCCAAGGGGCTAAGACTAACTTTGAGACCGACCTCTTCATGCCTATTATTCGTGAAGTAGAGAAACTGTCTGGCAAGGTCTATGACCAAGATGGCGACAATATGAGTTTCAAGGTTATCGCAGACCATATCCGCTCGCTTTCCTTTGCCATTGGTGATGGAGCACTTCCTGGAAATGAAGGCCGTGGCTATGTTCTTCGTCGTCTGCTCCGTCGTGCTTCAATGCATGGTCAAAAGCTGGGGATCAATGAGCCATTCCTTTACAAACTTGTACCAACTGTGGGCAAGATTATGGAAAGCTACTACCCAGAAGTTCTTGAAAAGCAAGACTTTATCGAAAAGATTATCAAGAGTGAGGAAGAATCTTTTGCTCGTACTCTGCACTCTGGTCAACACTTTGCAGAAACAATTGTGGCAGATTTGAAAGCTAAGGGACAAACTGTTATTGCTGGTCAAGATGCCTTCAAACTCTACGATACTTACGGTTTCCCGCTGGAGTTGACTGAAGAAATTGCTGAAGAAGCAGGCATGACTGTGGACCGTGCTGGCTTTGAAGCGGCTATGAAAGAGCAGCAGGATCGGGCGCGTGCGTCTGTCGTCAAGGGCGGCTCAATGGGCATGCAAAATGAAACCTTGCAGGCCATCACCGTAGAAAGTGCCTTTAATTACGAAAAAGAAGAGCTGAAAGCTGAACTCCTTGCTATCGTGGCGGATGATGCATCAGTAGAGTCTGTTGAGACAGGCACAGCTGCCCTTATCTTTGCAGAAACACCATTCTACGCAGAAATGGGTGGTCAGGTAGCCGACCACGGTCAAATCTTTGATGGAGCAGACAAGCTGGTAGCGCAAGTTACGGATGTGCAAAAGGCACCAAATGGTCAGCCACTGCATACTGTAGAAGTTTTGGCTCCTCTGGCTCTGGGTCAAAGCTATAAACTGGAAATTGACCACAGCCGTCGCCATCGTGTGATGAAAAACCACACGGCGACTCACCTCTTACATGCAGCCCTGCATAATGTTCTTGGTAACCATGCAACCCAGGCTGGTTCTCTGAACGAAGTAGAATTCCTGCGCTTTGACTTTACGCATTTCCAAGCAGTGACTGCAGAAGAGCTGTGTGCTATCGAGCAAGAAGTCAATGAGAAAATTTGGGAAGCTCTTGCCATCGAGACAGTAGAGACAGATATTGACACGGCTAAGGAAATGGGTGCCATGGCGCTCTTTGGCGAAAAGTATGGTAAAGAAGTTCGCGTCGTAACCATCGGCGACTACTCTGTTGAGCTTTGCGGAGGAACCCACGTAGGCAATACTTCTGAAATCGGTATTTTCAAGATTGTCAAAGAAGAGGGGATCGGATCCGGAACTCGTCGTATCTTGGCGGTCACCAGCAAGGAAGCTTTTGAAGCCTATCGTGAGGAAGAAGAGGCGCTCAAAGCTATCGCAGCGACCCTTAAGGCACCGCAAATCAAGGAAGTGCCTCACAAGGTAGAAGCGCTGCAGGAGCAGCTGCGTCAACTCCAAAAAGAGAATGCAGAGCTCAAGGAAAAGGCAGCAGCAGCGGCCTCTGGTGAAGTCTTCAAGGATGTTCAAGAGGCAAATGGACATAGCTTTATCGCTAGTCAGGTCTCTGTGTCTGATGCAGGGTGCCCTGCGTACCTTTGCGGACACTTGGAAGCAGAAGGACTATTCAGATGTTCTTGTACTGGTCGCAGCAATTGGTGACAAGGTCAATGTCCTTGCAGCCAGCAAGACCAAGGACGTCCATGCTGGTAATCTGATTAAGGAATTGGCACCGATTGTAGATGGTCGAGGCGGCGGTAAGCCAGACATGGCTATGGCCGGCGGCAGCAAGCAATCAGCTATTCCAGACCTGCTAGCAGCAGTTGCTGAGAAGTTGTAATATTAGATAACAGATAGATGAAAAGGTCTGCTCTTTGGGCGGATCTTTTTCTGTGCTCTCAGCTCCTTTACTTCTCTATATGAGAAGCAAATAGGCCGTTTTTCGGCAAGAAAGTATGAATTGTTTTAGAATAAATAATGATATTTTCAAAAATATTGCATAAAAATACAGAAAATACTTGACAAAGGGAAAATATGCGAGTAAAATAAAACGCATATTTATACGGAGGTGTTTTAAAAATATGCGAATTTCGATTGTAGGAATAACTGGTTATTCAGGAATGGAACTCCTCCGTATTTTACTGCAGCATCCGCAGGCAGAAGTCGTTTCCCTTCATGCCAGCCAAGATATGGAGGCTCCTGTGTCAGAGCTTTATCCTCATTTGAAGGGGATTTGCGACCTGAAAATAGAAGCTTTCGACAGTCAGGAAATAATGCGACGAGCAGATCTTGTTTTCTTTGCAACGTCAAGTGGAGTGGCTAAAGATTTGTCAAAAGACTTTTTGTAGAAGCAGGGATTTCCAGTCATTGACCTATCTGGTGATCATCGTTTGCCAGGGAATATTTATAAAAAATGGTATCAGAAAGAGCCAGCTGAAGACTATGTCCAAAAAGCGTTTATTTATGGGCTGTCTGAGTTTACAGATGTCAGGGGGGAGCGATTTATTGCCAATCCCGGCTGCTATGCGACAGCTACAGAGTTGGCCTTGATTCCCTTGCTGAAGGCTCGGGCTATTGAGCTGGACTTCATTATTGTTGATGCCAAGAGTGGCTTGACAGGGGCAGGGAAAAATCCAGCCGCATCCAGCCATTTTGTCCATGTGCACGATAACTATGTGACTTACAAGCTGAATCAGCATCAGCATATTCCTGAGATTGTGCAACAGTTGCAGCGTTTTGATAAGAGATTGCAGCAGATTCAGTTTTCAACTTCCCTCATCCCGCTCAATCGTGGCATCGTAGCGACGGTTTACAGCAAGTTGAAGGAACCTTTGACTCGGGAAGAACTGGCTGCTATTTACCAAGATTGCTATCAGGACAAGCCTTTTGTCCGTATCCAAGCAGCTCTGCCGAATCTGCACCAGGTTGTCGGTACTAATTATACAGATATTGGTTTTGACTATAATCCTGTAACAAACATTTTAACGGTAGTAGCTGTGCTGGATAACTTGATTAAAGGGGCTGCTGGTCAGGCAATTCAAAATATGAATCTGATGCTGGGCTTCCCTGAAACAGATGGCCTGCTCAGTCAACCGTCCTATGTCTAGATGAGAAAGGGTTAGATATGAAGATTATTGATGGAACGATTGCCAGTCCGTTAGGCTTTTCGGCTGACGGTTTACACGCTGGCTTTAAGAAAAAGAAGTTGGATTTTGGCTGGATTGTCTCTGAAGTACCAGCCAGTGTGGCAGGAGTCTATACGACCAATAAGGTCATTGCTGCTCCGCTTCTAGTGACCAAAGCATCAATTCAAAAGAGCCAGAAATTGCAGGCAATAGTTGTAAATTCTGGTGTTGCCAATTCCTGTACAGGACAGCAGGGACTGGACGACGCCTATGAAATGCAGCGTTTGACTGCCAAAAAGCTGAAGATTGAGCCTGACTTGGTAGGTCTGGCTTCTACAGGAGTCATCGGCGAGCAGCTTCCAATGGATGCTCTGAAAAATGGTCTGTCACAGATTCTGGTGAGTGGCAAGGCAGAAGATTTTGCTGAGGCTATCTTGACGACAGATACTTGTACCAAGACCTGTGTAGTCACAGAAGAGTTTGGAACAGACCTGGTGACTATGGCAGGAGTGGCCAAGGGCTCGGGCATGATTCATCCGAATATGGCGACCATGCTGGCCTTTATCACCTGTGATGCTAATATTTCCAGCGCTACCTTGCAAGCGGCTCTCAGTCAGCATGTGGAGACGACTTTCAACCAAATCACGGTGGATGGAGATACATCGACCAATGACATGGTATTAGTCATGGCGAACGGCTGCCGACAAAACGAAGAAATCCTGCCAGATACGGAAGAATTTGAAAAGTTTTCTAAGATGCTCCGCTATCTTATGGCTGACTTGGCTAAGAAAATTGCCAAGGATGGCGAAGGAGCAACCAAGCTGATTGAAGTCAATGTGCGGCACGCCAAGGATGAACAGAGAGGGCGTATGATTGCCAAGAGTGTCGTTGGCTCTAGCTTGGTCAAAACAGCTATTTTTGGTCAAGATCCCAATTGGGGCCGAATCTTAGCAGCTATCGGCTATGCGGGAGCAGATGTCTCGGTGGATAATATTGATATTTGGATTGAAGGGATTCCAGTTATGCAGGCTTCTAGCCCTGTGGCTTTTGACCCCGAGGAAACAAGTGATGCCATGGCTGGAGAGCTGCTAACCTTGACCATTGACCTACACGATGGGGACGCTGAAGCTCAGGCCTGGGGCTGCGATCTATCCTATGATTATGTGAAAATCAATGCCCTTTATAGAACCTAAGGAGAAATGCAATGAAAGATGTGATTGTTATAAAAATTGGCGGTGTTGCTGCGCAAAAACTGTCTGATAAGTTTATCAAGCAGATGCAAGAGTGGATCGCAGCTGGTAAGAAAATCGTGGTCGTTCATGGGGGCGGTCTGGTCATAAATCAACTCATGAAAGAGCGCCAGCTGCCTACTCGCAAGGTTAAGGGGTTGCGGGTGACAGCTAAGTCTGACTTGCCCATCATTCAGCAGGCCTTGCTAGGTCAAGTCGGCCGGACGTTGACACAAGAATTGAACGACTCAGATATTGAAAGCGTTCAGTTGGTTTCTCATTTGGGAAAGACAGTTTCGGCAGATTTTATCGATAAAAACCTCTATGGCTATGTCGGTGATGTGACGGCCATTCAAACTGCTTATCTAGAGCAACTGCTGGCTGCGGACATAGTCCCGGTGCTGGCTTCGTTAGGAGAAAATGCAGCTGGCGAGCTCTTAAATATCAATGCAGACTATCTAGCAGCGGCTGTTGCCAGCAGCTTGCAGGCAGAGAAGCTGATCCTGATGACAGATATAGAAGGGAGTTCTAGAGGACAAAAAAGTCCTGCCCCAGCTTCTGACCAGTCAGGTTTCCAAGAAGATTCAGACAGGTGTCATCAAGGGTGGGATGATTCCTAAGATTGAGAGTGCTGTTCAGACTGTGCTTTCCGGTGTCGGGCAGGTTCTGATTGGTGACAATCTTTTGACGGGCACCTTGATAGCAGAGGGATAACGATGACTTATTTATTTGAAAACTACAAGAGGGCGCCTATTGAGTTTGTTAAAGCAGAGGGCTCTTATCTGATTGATAGTGAGGGAAAGGCTTATTTGGACTTTTCATCGGGGATTGGCGTAACCAATCTTGGCTTTCACCCGCAGGTCCAGCAGGCTTTGTTCCAGCAAGCAGGGAGCATCTGGCACAGTCCCAATCTCTATCTTAGCTCTCTGCAAGAGCAGGTGGCTCAGGAACTGGCTGGTTCTTATGATTATTTGGCATTTTTCTGCAATAGCGGAGCGGAAGCCAATGAAGCAGCTATTAAGCTAGCCCGCAAAGCTACTGGCAAGCAAGGCATTATCACTTTTCAGCAATCCTTTCACGGTCGGACCTTTGGCGCTATGGCCGCAACAGGACAGGATAAGATTAAGGAAGGATTTGGTGATGGGGTGCCCCATTTCAGCTATGCGGTTTACAATGATCTTGCCAGCGTAGAAAAGTTGGTCAATCAGGATACGGCAGCTGTCATGTTGGAATTGGTCCAAGGAGAATCAGGAGTTCGTCCAGCAGAAGCAGCTTTTGTCAAAGACTTGGCTGATTTTTGCCGACGAGAGGAGATTTTGCTGATTGTTGATGAGGTGCAGACAGGTATGGGGCGCACGGGTCAGCTTTATTCCTTTGAGCATTATGGGATTATACCGGATATTGTGACACTGGCTAAGGGTCTGGCCAATGGCCTGCCCGCTGGTGCTCTATTAGGAAAATCCAGCTTGGCTCCCGCTTTTGGACCTGGCAGTCATGGTTCTACCTTTGGTGGCAATAAATTATCCATGGCAACTGCCTTGGAGACCTTGAATATCATGAAAGAGACGGGATTTATGGAAGAAGTCAGGTCTAAGAGTGCCATCTTACTGGAGCAGCTGCAGCTTGCTTTTAAGGACCATCCAAAGATTTCTGCTGTTCGCGGTCTGGGCATGATGATTGGGATTGAAACAAGTGCCAGTCTGTCAAAGATTGTTGAAGCCGCTCGTCAGAAGGGCTTGATTATCCTGACAGCCGGAGAGAATGTTATCCGTCTCCTGCCGCCTTTGACTATCAACAGGGAGGAAATTCAGCAGGGGATTGCTATTTTAAAAGAAGTATTTTCAGAAGTAGATGAATAAAGGAAAAGGATTCAGTTTGAGCTGGATTCTTTTTTTGTCTATGATAAAGGCATTTTTGACAATGATTATTATTTTTTTGACAAAGATACTTGTCAAAAAGAAAAGAATCTGTTACAATGATTTTATCCAAGGGAGAATAATAAATAAGGAGTTTATGATGCAGCTTAGAAATCGACTCAAGGAGTTGAGGGCGCGTGACGGTCTCAACCAGACAGAACTGGCTAAGCTGGCCGGTGTTTCCAGGCAGACAATTAGCCTTATAGAGAGAGGCGAATATACCCCATCGATTGTGATTGCCCTTAAGATTGCCCATATTTTCAACGAAAATGTTGAGAATGTCTTTCGGCTGGTGGAGGAAGCAGAATGAAGAAGCGATTAGAATTCATTTCAACAGGAGCTAAAACAGTCCTTCAGCCTCAGCATTCTTGTATCATCTATTGTAAAAAAATAAAGGAGAAGAAGTCGTGAAAGAGCAAAAACGTATATCTAAACAGAAAAGAGTTTTATATAATGTCCTTATATTGCTAGTTGGAGCTTTTATAGGTGGTCTGTCTATTTTGTTTTCTGAAACTGGTCTGCTAAAAAACATAAGTTGGTCGACAATTTTTACTGTTCAACTGCTGCGCCAGTTAGGTCGGGCTAGTCTTATCATCCTCTATCCATTGGTCTTTTTCTTGATTTATCGGACTCGTAAATACAATGAAGCTTATGAAAAAGAAGCAGATGAGGATAAGAATTATGAATGGTACCGGCTAACCTTTAAAAATCTGGAATATGCGGGCATTGTCTTTAATATCAGCAGTGCTATCGTTCTTTTTACGATTTTAGTTGGAGTTGTTTATATCGAGAATATCACTAATCATAAGAGCCCGCTTCAGTGGAGTCTTATAGATTATGCGATTGCATTTCTTTATTTTATTTTGCAAGTTGTCTTTTTAAAGACAGTTCAGAAGGTGCGGCACTATAAGCTATCAGCCTTTCCGACTACTGAGGAAATAAAAGAATTTGCCCTCTCTTATGATGAGTCAGAGCTGCAAGCCAATTATGAACAGTGCTATCTCATTCTCTTCAATGTAAATCAGAGACTTCTGCCAGCCCTCTATGTCATTTTAGGGATACTGGGAGCCTTCACACCCCTCAATGTCGTTTCCGGCTTTGTCGTCCTAGTGGTGATTCATATCTATATCAATCTTATGTATTATCCAATGGTAAGAAAATATTTCAAATAAGCTTATTTCCCGATGAAAGGCGGAAATTATGAAACTACTGAAAGAACTTGATTTTATCCATAATAAAAAGGTCAATCTGGCTCTGAATATAACGGCTGTGTTGCTGATCTTCCCTTTTCTAGCCCTCTTTACCTGGATTGCTATTCTGATGTATGGCAAGGGCAGCGAAGTTTTTCATTTCTTTGACTTACTCTACCTCCTTGTTCTAATGGTCATCCATGAGCTGATCCATGGCTTTTTCTTCAAGGTCTTGGGAGATGAAAATACCAAGGTCAAGTTTGGTTTTAAGAGCGGCATGGCCTATGCGACCAGCCCAGGCAGTCGTTACAGTCGAAAAAGGATGCTTGTCATCATCCTGGCACCTTTCTTTCTGATTAGCCTAGCCCTGACCTTGATCTATGCCTTGCATATTCTGACTGCGGCTTCTTATATCGTCCTTGCTAGCTTCCATGCAGCTGGCTGTGCAGGAGATTTTTTCCTCGCTGCCACTATTCTCCAGCAGAAGGGAGATATTGCTGTTGAGGATACGGAAGTCGGTATCAATATTTATCAAAAGGAGAATACAAAATGAACAACTTCAAATCAATTGCTTTAGGACTTGTAAAATGGATAGGCTTAATTGCTCTTAGCCTCCTTATAAATGCTGCTCCGATGCTATTCTTAAGGCACGGGAAGAATTTACCTATTTATGCAGAAATCTTCTTGGTAGCCCTGTATCTGATTTTAGTTTTCCTGATTTTTCGTAGCTTATGGCAACGATATCAGAAGCATGTGCCTGAAGAAAAGAAAAAATTCAAACAGTCTGGCAAGGACATCGGTTTTGCTTTTTCTATTCTTTTTCCTTTGCCAGAGTGGCTGCTATTGTCGGTGTTTATCTCAATCTCATCCTGAGCGGCAATTCCCAGACCAGTAATGACAGCGCCATACAAGGGCTGGGGGAATGATGTCTTCGCAGCATATCTTCTTTGCCTTGCTCTTTGTTGCAACGATTGCTTTTATTGCTCCTATCATGGAAGAATTAATTTTTCCGTGGTTTTGGTACTGCCTTCTTTTTCAAAAAAATAATCAAAAGGGTTTTTGCCTGCTATTGTGACTTCTGTGGTCTTCACTCTGCCTCATATCACCCAATTGACAGAGTTCCCAATTTATTTTGCACTTGGACTGGTTCTTTATTTATCCTATGCTCGTCGGGGGAATATAAAAGATTCCATGTTGGTTCATATCCTGAACAATCTCCCCATGGCTATAATACTGCTGCTAGCCATGTTTAAGTAAATCAATCTATAAGGAATCACTATGAAATTAAAAACTTTCTTTACTAATTTTGGTCTTTATATACTTGTTCTCTTGGCCTATTTCTATATTTTTTCGACTATAGTTGTTTTCACTATAGGTTCTCTGACAGGGGGATCTTCTCAACTATTGATTTTGCCGATTTTTGTCATACTTGCAAGTCTCTATTCTTTTGCCATGTGGAAATGGTACCAGCAAGATTTGAAACTGGAAATCAAAAGCACCAAGCTGACTAGTTCTATCTGGCTTCCCACTGTCCTCTTGCTTGCTTTTATCATCTTCCAGCAGCTCGTTCCTATTGAATCTTCTGCCAATCAGAACACTGCTGTACAGTTGATTCAGCAGCAGCCAGCTTTTGCCTTCCTATACATGGTAATCTTTGCTCCTATTCTTGAGGAGTTGCTGACACGAGGATTTTTGGCTAAGTTTCTCTTTCCCGACCAAAATAGCTTGGCGAAAATCCTGCTCTATTTAACTGTATCTGCCAGCTTTTTCTCTCTGCTGCACATGCCGGGCAATCTAGTCCAGTTTCTGGTCTACTTCATCTTGGGAGCTATCTTTGGCCTAGGCTATCTAGCTAAGAAGGACCTACGTTACTCAATGGGGCTACATTTGGCCAATAACCTCATTGCCTTTGTTCTCATTGTCTTCTTTTAATAGAAAAACTAAATATAAGACAGCACTTCTAAAGTTAGACAGAAAAATCTAACGGCAGAAGTGTTTTTCTGTGGAATCGATTTTAAATACCAAACTGATTTTCTGGTCTCTCGAAAAGTCATAGTTTCAAATATTTGTGAAAGTGTTTTCCAGATGGTATAATGAGCTATCAAATGAAAAGAGGTTTCCTTATGTCTAAAGTCCTATTAATTGTCAATCCTAGCTCGGGAGGCGAAAAAGCCAAGTCCTATGAAGACTTGGCAAGAGAAAAGCTGGCAGAATGTTTCGATGAGGTAGTAGTCAAGCATACTGAAAAAGGCGGAGACGCAGCAGCTTTTGCTAAGCAAGCCGCAGAAGACCATTATGATAGCGTCTTTGTCATGGGTGGCGATGGAACAGTCAATGAAGGGATCAGTGGTCTGGCTGAACTAGACTATCGTCCGACCTTTGGTTTCTTTCCACTTGGTACGGTCAATGACTTGGCGCGTGCTCTCGGCATTCCTCTAGACGCTGAAGAAGCCATCCAAAATCTGGATATCAACAAAGTCAAGCCACTTGATATCGGCAAGATTAATGACCAGTACTTTATGAATGTGGTTGCCATTGGAACCATTCCAGAGTCGATCAACAATGTAGATTCTGAAGACAAGACCAAGTGGGGTAAGTTTGCCTACTTTATCTCTGGCTTCAAGCAGTTGATGGATACTAGTTTTTACGAATTTCACTTGAAGATTGATGGAGAAGAGCGTACAATAAAGAGCAGCACACTCTTGATTGGCTCTACCAACTCAATCGGAGGTTTCGAGAGCATTCTCCCTGAAGCCACTGTCAATGACGGCTTGCTGCATCTCTTGTATCTTAAGGATAAAAATCTCTTGGACACCTTGGTTTCTGTGCCGGATTTGATTTCTGGCAATGGAGAAGAAAGTGATAATATCGAGTACTTGACCTTTAAGGAAATCACAGTTGAGTTGGCTGATGCTGATGCTGAGCTTAGTGTCAACGTTGACGGAGATGAGGGCGACCAATTGCCAGTGACGATTCGTGTCCTGCCATCTCATTTGAATGTGTATTGCTAGTTTTTTGTGTTTAGGTTTAAAAAAAAGAATATGGTAGAAGGACTCCAAACTTTTAAGTTTGGGGTCCTTTAATACTTGTAATATACTAATTTTTAGATTTACATCCTTTTCTCAAGTGATGGCGGACGTCAGCGACCTCCTGCAGAGTTCCATGACTAGCTATTGAGCCTAAGGTCTCAATAGCTCCGCTCTACCTAACTGTTGCATCAGTTAGGTAGATTTCATCACTGAGAAAAGGAAGTAATCTTTTTGGAATTTTATTAGTAAAATCTCTCCAGTTATGCTATAATAAATCTAGAATAACATGATAACATAATCAAAAGTTTCCTGATTTATTTGGGAGGGGAATTGGCGATGCAAGGAAAAGAATTTGGACAGCATTTGAAACAGCTTCGATTAAATAAGGGCTGGACTAAGGAACATCTGTGTGGTGATGAGTCAAAGCTTTCTATACGGCAGTTAACGCGTTTGGAGTCAGGCATTTCCCAGCCGACTCTCTCTACTTTAGAATATCTGGCTTCCTGTCTAGAGGTCGATTTGGCAACCTTGATAGGAAACAAAAAAGAAGATGTAGCTCTACCTGCTGATTACCAGCGTTTGAAGTATAAGCTGATTCGGACGACCACTTATGGCAATCCCGAAGTCTTATCTGAATTGGAGCATATCATAGATGAGATCTTTGAAGTTTATTATGATGATTTGCCAGAAGCTGAGCAGAATATAATGGTTATTTTGCAGTCAAAGATTTATACCTATACTTCTGAGAATTTCCAGAAATATGGAATGACTCTCTTTGCCCAACATTTGGATGATTTACAGAGTAAAAAGCATTATGATGTAAATGATTTGCTCTATATTCAGCTCTATCAGATCTATGTGGGAGATGAAGAGGAGATTAGGTCAGCTAAGTTTGATAAGGAATTATATGCAAGAATCGCTCAGCGATTACTGCAGTCAGTTGACTATATTCCAAATGAATATCTCTTTCTCATGCGGGATGCTTTACTGACAATCCCAGGTATTGAGTGCGAGCGAAAAGAGTTCATTTATACAAAAGATACACTCAACAAACTTAATGTAATTATGGAATTGACAGAGGACTATCAAAAGAAACCGCTGATAAGAATGTTAGAGGGAGAATATGAGCTTTTTGTACACAAGGACGAGAAAAAGGCACAACAATACTATGAAGAGGGACTGACGCTGGCAAAATTGTTAGGTCATACTTTCCTATCTAAAAAAATGGCTGAGGAATGGAATAAAGAACTTCGGCTCTATCATCAAGGCTAGCAGGACATGGATGTCCTGTTTTGGCAAAATCTTTCGTGTTATAATTAGGCAAACCTAAAGGAGGTCCTTTTATGAAAAACGCAAAATTAATGTTTCTTGCGACTGCACTCACTTCTTCCATTATCTTGCTTGGTGCTTGCAGTAAACAGCAGGACAAGCAAACATCTCAAAGTAGTAGCTCTAGCCAAACAGTTCAAACTTCTAAATCAGATTCTAAGTCTGAAGCGAAAGCTGTTCCATCAGCTAGCCCAGATGAAACTGATGCAGCGTCAGTATCTTCTGAAGCTCAGCCTAAAAATGAAACAAAGTCTGACACGAAAGACCCAGCCACTCCAGCAGCGGGTATCGATGTCAATGCTTTGGCAGCAGGAGATTTTTCGACTGTAGCCGGTACTTGGCAAAATGATTTGGGGGATGCGATAGTATTGAATAATCAAGGGGTCGTTTCTCATACTCTGAATGGAAAAGAATCCAGCGATTATACTTTACTAAAAGGTCAAGTAAGCGATGGTAGTTATGTATCTACTCTTGCTTATACTGCTGGTAGCAGTAGCGCAACCTTTTTAGTAATTCCAGAAGGAGCTGTTTTGCCTGATACTGGAAACGAGAATCCTAAAGCACAGATTCGAGTTGGACAAGATGCTATCACTGCTTCCCAGCATCCGTATTATCGCGTATCTAATTAGTGACTGCATAAGTGGAGTTAGGGATGATGTTCCTAGCTCCACCTTTATTTGGATAAAAAACATGAAGGGAGGAAAAGATGGCTACTTTAATGATGAAAAAAATAGCTGAGGATTTAAATAAGACTAGAGTATTGGATGAAAATGGAGCTTTGGTAGCTTATTATGCCCTTCTGCCAGCTGACTTTTCTGGTGGTGACAGCAAGCTTTATCTTGAAAATCCAACGAGTCAAAGGCGGATGTATAGAATTTATCAAAATATGAAGCCCTTTTTATTTCCTATTGTCCCAGCTCATGACTGTACCGTGATTTATCTAACATCTGATGTTGGAGTTGAGATTACAGTCGCAGAACATCTGGAAGAATATATCTATGATAGTCAATAGATTAATAGTCAGTCAAAGACCCCCCTCTTTCCGTATTTTGGAAAGAGGGGGTCTTTGTCTTATAAACCGTAATTATAGTCGTCATCCTGCATGGCTTCAACTTCGCCTAGCAGGTAGCCGTTACCCACTTGGGAGAAGAAGTCATGGTTGGAAGTACCGGTTGAGATACCGTTCATGACGATAGGATTGACATCGTCTGCTGAGTCAGGGAAGAGCGGATCTTGCCCTAGATTCATCAGAGCCTTGTTGGCATTGTAGCGCAGGAAGGTCTTGACTTCTTCAGTCCAGCCGACTGTGTCATAGAGGCTTTCAGTGTAGCCTTCTTCATTTTCATAGAGGGTGTAGAGCAGGTCGTACATCCATTCTTTGAGTTTTTCTTGCTCGTCTTCTGGCAGCTCGTTAAAGGCTAGCTGGAACTTGTAGCCGATATAGGTTCCATGGACAGACTCGTCACGGATAATCAGCTTGATAATTTCAGCAACGTTGGCCAGTTTGTTATTACCCAGATAGTAGAGCGGAGTGAAGAAACCAGAGTAGAAGAGGAAGGTTTCCAAGAAAACGCTGGCTATTTTCTTTTCCAGAGCTGTACCGTTCAGGTAAATCTCATTGATAATCTCAGCTTTCTTTTGCAGGTATGGATTGGTGTTGGTCCAGTCAAAGATTTCATCGATTTCTGACTTGGTGTTGAGCGTAGAAAAGATAGAAGAGTAGGACTTGGCGTGAACGGACTCCATAAATTGGATGTTGTTGAAGACAGCTTCTTCGTGGGCTGTGCGGACATCCTTGCGCAGGGCATCCACACCAGACTCAGACTGGAGGGTATCCAGCAGGGTCAGGCCACCGAAGACCTTGCCGACTAGGTCTTTTTCCTTGTGGGACAGCTTTCTCCAGTCATCCAGGTCATTGGATAAGGGAATCCGCGTATCCAGCCAAAATTGCTCAGTCAGTTTTTCCCAGGTGGACTTATCGATGACATCTTCGATAGCGTTCCAGTTAATGGCTTTGTAGTAAGTTTGCATTCTTTCTCCTTTAGTAGATGGTACGACCTGATGGGGTATCAGCTATCACTTCTTGGATACTACCCCAATACTCCACGATTTTACCTTCCTGTCAATGATGGGGAAGGTAAAATTGTGACATGGTCGAATTTCCTTTTCTTTTTCTAAAATCTCTTGTTAGATCACACAGCTTTCACAATGGTTGGCACCTACTTCGCCACCATCATCGGTGAAGGTGCGGACGTAGTAGATGGACTTGATACCCTTGTTGAAGGCGTAGTTACGTAGGATAGAAAGGTCGCGGGTTGTTTGCTTGCTTTCTTTTTCCATTCGTAGAGACCTTTAGGGATATCGCTGCGCATAAAGAGAGTCAGGGAAAGTCCTTGGTCCACGTGCTCAGTTGCGGCTGCATAGACATCGATAACCTTGCGCATGTCCATGTCATAAGCACTGGTGTAGTAAGGGATAGTCTCAGTTGACAGACCAGCAGCGGGATAGTAGATCTTACCGATTTTCTTTTCTTGACGTTCTTCGATCCGTTGAGTAATTGGATGGATTGAAGCAGAAACGTCATTGATGTAGCTGATAGAGCCATTTGGTGCAACAGCCAGGCGGTTTTGGTGGTAGAGACCATCAGCCTTGATCTTGTCACGCAACTCTGCCCAATCCTCTGCAGATGGGACAAAGATGCCTGCGAAGAGTTCTTTGACACGGTCAGACTTAGGTACAAATTCACCTGTCAGGTATTTGTCAAAGTAAGTGCCGTTAGCATAGTCAGATTTTTCAAAGTTATGGAAGGTCACGCCACGCTCGCGAGCGATATTGTTAGACTCAACCAAGGTCCAGTAGTTCATGAGCATAAAGTAGATGCTGGTGAACTCTACAGCTTCCGCTGATCCATAATCGATCAACTGCTGAGCCAAATAGCTGTGCAGTCCCATGGCTCCCAGACCAAAGGTGTGCGCCAGACTGTTACCATTGTCAATAGATGGCACAGCTGTGATGTGTGAACTGTCTGTGACAAAGGTCAGGGCGCGTGTCATAGTCCGGATGGATTTTCCGAAGTCAGGCGAAGTCATCATGTTGACAACGTTGGTAGAGCCTAAGTTACATGATACATCTGTTCCTAGGTGAAGATACTCTTGCGCATCATTCAAAAGGCTAGGCTCTTGTACCTGCAGGATTTCAGAGCAGAGGTTGCTCATGATGATTTTACCGTCGATTGGATTTGAACGGTTGGCTGTATCAATGTTTACAACATAAGGATAGCCAGATTCTTGTTGGAGTTTGGAAATTTCTGTTTCCAAATCACGGGCCTTGATCTTGGTCTTAGTGATATTTGGATTAGCGACCAACTCATCATACTTTTCAGTAATGTCAAGGTAGGCAAATGGCACGCCGTACTCGCGTTCAACAGAATATGGGCTGAAGAGGTACATTTCTTCATTCTTGCGCGCCAACTCGTAGAACTTATCCGGAATCACGACACCAAGTGAGAGGGTCTTAACCCGAACTTTTTCGTCAGCATTTTCTTTCTTGGTAGAAAGGAAGGCGATGATATCTGGGTGGAAGACATTGAGGTAAACAACTCCCAGCTCCTTGACGTTGCCCCAGTTGGTTAGAGTAAGAGAAGCTGTCCTCAAAGAGTTTCATAACAGGCACAACGCCAGATGCAGCTCCTTCATAACCCTTGATAGGGGCTCCAGCTTCCCGCAGATTGCTGAGGGAAATACCGACCCCGCCTCCGATACGAGACAACTGCAGGGCAGAGTTAATGGAGCGGCCGATTGAGTTCATATCATCTGTTACTTGGATGAGGAAGCAGGAAACCAATTCGCCGCGACGAGCCCGACCAGCGTTGAGGAAGCTTGGTGTAGCTGGTTGGTAGCGCTGGTGGATAATCTCATTTGCAATATCCTTGGCAATGGCTTCATCTCCGTTGGCAAAGTAGAGGGCGTTGAAGAGTACCCGATCTTCCATGCTTTCCAGATAGTATTCACCATCATTGGTCTTCAGTGCATACTGGTTGTAGAACTTATAAGCTGCCATGAAAGATTTAAACTTGAAATCTTGAGCATGGATAAAAGCAGTCAGCTCCTCGATGTATTCCGGAGAATAAAGTTCAATAAATTCCTTCTCCAAATAGTTTTCTTCTATTAAATATTTAATTTTTTCTGTGATAGAAGAAAATTGCTTGGTGTTTGGCTCAACGTTTTCTTTAAAAAAAGCTTTTAAGGCTTCTTGATCTTTATGAAGCATAATCTGACCATTAACTGGACGGTTGATTTCGTTGTTGAGTCGGAAGTATGTCACATCCTCTAAATGTTTGAGTCCCATGTTTTTCCTTTTCTATATAAATAAGATAATTAGCTAGCGGAAAAATATCCGCCTTACAAAAGAAACGGCCCCTATGAGCATAGGAGCTGCAGTTTGCCCTGATAATCTGTCTTTTAGTTTATCTCCCAATCAAGGCGCGCTGCCCTCAAAATAAACTACATTAAGACAGTTTTTTCAATTTACCAGGTTGGAAACCAGAAAATGCCTCAGTTGCTGTCTGAATCACAGGAGCAGCATTGAAACCAAGATCTTTGACATGGTCAATGAATTCTGGCTGTTCATCCAAGTTGATTTCGCGGTATTCTACATGATTAGTATCTAAGAAGCGCTTGGTCATTTTGCACTGAACGCAGTTGTTTTTTGAGTAAATAGTTACCATTAAAAATTCCTCTAAACTTTCGTTTTTTCTTTTAAATAATACGAAACTAGTATATCTAAAAGAAAATAGAATGTCAATAGTTTTGAACTAAATATTGTGTGATATTTTGTTATAGGATAGATTACAATACAATATATAGTGTTTGTATAAGCGGTGAAAAAGAAGTGAAAAAAATTGCAGAAAAGGAGCAAAATGCTGATGCGGCAATGCTTAAACAAGTCTTAAAAATGTTAGAAAAATGACTAGTAGCTTTTCCTCCCAAAAACCAAAAAAATCCAATATCTTGTGTTACAGAATTTAGGGAATCACTAGGAGGAGTGGAGGAGAGTTTATATTCTTAATTTTATGACAATTAGTTTACTATAAAAATAAGAAATTTATGATTGAAAAACTTGCTGGAAGAAATGTTTTGAATAAAAAGCTTGAGAAAGATGGGGGCTTTTGCTCGAAAAATTCTCTCTTCAATATAATAAGAAGAGTTTTCATTTCCTAAGAAATATTTTTGTAAGCGGGCTATAAAAATTCTTGAAAAAAAGATTTCAAAAAGGTGATATAATATCAACTTGTAAGGGTTATCACAATAACTCAAAAAGAATTATTTAAAAGGAGAGTCTAACTATGGCTTCTAAAGATTTCCACATTGTAGCAGAAACAGGTATTCACGCACGTCCAGCAACTTTGTTGGTTCAAACTGCTAGCAAATTCGCTTCAGACATCACACTTGAATACAAAGGTAAATCAGTAAACTTGAAATCTATCATGGGTGTTATGAGTCTTGGTGTTGGCCAAGGAGCTGATGTTAAGATCTCAGCTGAAGGTGCAGATGCAGACGATGCCATCGCTGCAATCTCCGAAACAATGGAAAAAGAAGGATTGGCTTAATATGACAGAAATGCTTAAAGGAATTGCAGCATCTGACGGTGTTGCCGTTGCTAAGGCATATCTATTAGTTCAACCGGATTTATCATTTGAGACTGTTTCAGTCGAAGATACGAATGCAGAAGAGGCTCGTTTGGATGCAGCTCTTGAAGCTTCACAGAACGAGCTTTCTGTTATCCGTGAGAAAGCAGTAGATAGCCTTGGTGAGGAAGCCGCTCAGGTGTTTGACGCTCACTTAATGGTACTTGCTGACCCTGAAATGGTTGGGCAAATCAAAGAAACAATCCGTGCGAAAAAGACCAATGCAGAAGCTGGTCTGAAAGAAGTAACGGACATGTTTATCACTCTCTTTGAAAACATGGACGACAATCCATATATGCAGGAACGTGCGGCAGATATCCGCGACGTGACGAAGCGTGTTCTTGCTAACCTTTTGGGCAAGAAATTGCCAAACCCAGCGTCTATCAATGAAGAATCAGTTGTCATTGCTCATGACTTGACTCCTTCTGATACAGCACAGCTGGATAAGAAATTTGTTAAAGCTTTTGTAACCAATATCGGCGGACGGACAAGCCACTCTGCTATCATGGCACGTACGCTTGAAATCGCAGCAGTATTGGGAACTAATAACATTACTGAGCTTGTAAAAGACGGCGATGTGATTGCAGCTAACGGTATCACTGGTGAAGTGATTATCAACCCAACTGAAGAGCAAATCGCAGCATTTAAAGCAGCTGGTGAGGCTTATGCTAAGCAAAAAGCTGAATGGGAATTGCTTAAGGATGCTCAGACTGTGACTGCAGATGGCAAGCACTTCGAATTGGCAGCCAATATCGGTACGCCAAAAGACGTTGAAGGTGTCAATGCTAACGGTGCAGAAGCAGTTGGTCTTTACCGGACTGAGTTCCTTTATATGGATTCTCAAGACTTCCCGACAGAAGATGAGCAGTATGAAGCATACAAGGCTGTGCTTGAAGGCATGAATGGAAAACCAGTGGTTGTTCGTACGATGGACATCGGTGGAGATAAGGAGCTTCCTTACTTCGATATGCCGCATGAAATGAACCCGTTCCTCGGTTTCCGTGCTTTGCGTATCTCTATCTCTGAAACGGGTGATGCGATGTTCCGTACACAAATCCGCGCTCTCTTGCGTGCTTCTGTACATGGACAATTGCGCATCATGTTCCCAATGGTAGCCCTTCTGACAGAATTCCGCAAAGCTAAAGCGGTTTATGACGAAGAAAAAGCTAAGCTGCAAGCTGAAGGCGTTGCAGTAGCAGACAATATCCAAGTGGGTATCATGATTGAAATCCCAGCAGCAGCTATGTTGGCGGATCAATTTGCCAAGGAAGTAGACTTCTTCTCTATCGGTACCAACGACTTGATCCAGTACACTATGGCAGCTGACCGGATGAATGAGCAAGTCTCTTACCTCTATCAACCATACAACCCATCTATCCTTCGCTTGATCAACAATGTTATCAAAGCAGCTCATGCTGAAGGCAAGTGGGCAGGTATGTGTGGAGAAATGGCCGGCGACCAAACAGCGGTGCCATTGCTCGTAGGTATGGGCTTGGATGAATTCTCTATGAGTGCGACTTCTGTTCTTCGGACTCGTAGCCTCATGAAGAAGCTGGATACGAAGAAGATGGAAGAACTGGCTCAGCGTGCACTGACTGAATGTGCAACGATGGAAGAAGTTCTTGAGCTTGAAAAAGAATATCTGGACTTCGATTAATCTGAAAAATTAAGATCAGGGAGATTTTCCTGGTCTTTTTAGTTTTCTTCAGGGGCATAGTGAAGTTTGTGCAGAAAGTTGAAATCAAAGAAAACAGAAAATAAGCAGATCTAATATGAACAAAATTTAGATAATCTATCTTAATTGTGAAAAAAATTCTTTAAATTTATAACTTTTGGTTGAAATTTTCAGAAAATTTGGTAAAAATAATATTTAATAACATTTTTGGAGGGGACAAGTGACACAATATAAAAAAACTATATAAATGGAGAGTGGAAAGTTTCTGAAAATGAAATTACCATCTCATCTCCTATCAACAATGAGATTTTAGGAACTGTGCCTGCCATGACTCAGGCAGAGGTCGACTATGCGATGGCGAGCGCTCGTGCGGCTTTGCCAGCTTGGCGAGCTCTTTCAGCAGTTGAACGTGCAGCTTATTTGCATAAGGTTGCGGATATTTTGGAGCGCGATCAGGAGAAGATTGGCGAAATTCTTGCAAAAGAAGTTGCCAAGGGTATCAAAGCGGCAGTCGGAGAGGTAGTCCGGACAGCAGACTTGATTCGCTATGCGGCTGAAGAAGGCATTCGTATTCACGGTCAGGTTATGGAAGGTGGCGGCTTTGAAGCTGCCAGCAAGAAAAAACTTGGCTGTGGTCCGTCGTGAGCCTGTAGGAGTTGTACTGGCCATTGCGCCATTTAACTACCCAGTCAACCTGTCTGGTTCCAAAGATTGCTCCTGCCCTTATCGGCGGAAATGTCGTGATGTTTAAGCCACCTACTCAAGGTTCAATCTCTGGTCTGCTCTTGGCTCAGGCTTTTGCTGAGGCTGGTCTGCCTGCTGGTGTTTTCAATACCATCACAGGACGTGGTTCAGAAATCGGGGATTACATCATTGAGCATAAGGAAGTAAACTACATTAACTTTACTGGCTCCACTCCAATCGGTGAGCGCATCGGTAAGTTGGCTGGTATGCGTCCAATTATGCTTGAATTGGGTGGTAAGGATGCTGCAGTTGTGCTGGAAGATGCTGACTTGGAGCATGCAGCTAAGCAGATTGTTGGCGGGGCATACAGTTATTCTGGCCAGCGCTGTACGGCTATTAAACGTGTCATTGTCATGGAGAGCGTAGCAGATAAATTAGCGGCGCTGATTAAGGCAGAGGTAGAGAAACTGACGGTTGGTGATCCCTTTGATAATGCGGATATCACACCAGTCATTGATCATGCATCAGCAGATTTCATCTGGGGCTTGATTGAAGATGCTCAAGAAAAGGGAGCGTCAGCCTTGACAGAAATCAAACGTGAAGCAAATCTCATCTGGCCTGCCTTGTTTGACCATGTGACACTGGATATGAAATTAGCTTGGGAAGAGCCATTTGGTCCTGTTCTTCCGATTATTCGTGTGACTTCCGTTGAAGAGGCTATTCAGATCTGTAACCAGTCAGAGTTTGGTCTTCAATCTTCAGTCTTTACAAATGATTTCCCGAAAGCATTTGAAATTGCTGAGAAACTGGAAGTGGGTACTGTACACATCAATAATAAGACCCAACGTGGTCCAGATAACTTCCCATTCCTTGGTGTTAAGGGATCTGGAGCAGGAGTGCAAGGGATTCGTTACAGTATCGAAGCGATGACACAAGTGAAATCCATCGTGTTTGATGTGAAATAATGAGAAAGGCGGCTTTGTGCGGCCTTTTCTTACCTTGATGAACTTGTAAATTTAACAAGATTAACGCATGATTTGATAAGAATTAATCATTTATGTGTTTAATTGCTTATTATTTTAAAATGTAAATTTACATATTGGTCTATATCTTTATGAAAATTTTTCATCTTTTTTTCTTGTTTTGGATAGCTCCTATATTTAGCGAAAAAAGGAATTAAAAAAATATACTGAGAGGCACAAAATGCAGTGTTTTCTCTCTCATTTATTACTAATTTCAGCTAATGTTCGGTTTTAGTGATTTTCCGTAAGGATATTTGAAATTTACTTGAAAAAGAGATAAAAATAATGTAGAATAGTATTATAGAAAACGCTTACAAATAGAAAGGTGATTGCATGGATAAGAACGAAGCATTAAGAACCTTTACAACAGGTGAAAACTTTCATTTGCAGCATTATCTAGGGGCGCATCAGGATGAAGTGGACGGCAAGTCTGGCTACTCTTTCCGCGTTTGGGCGCCTAATGCTCAGAGTGTCCATTTGATTGGAGATTTCACCAATTGGTATGAAGAGCAGATTCCTATGGTCCGAAATGAAGCGGGCGTTTGGGAAGTCTTCACAGAGCTACCTAAGGAAGGAGATATTTACAAGTACAATATCAAACGCAGCAGCGGTCAGGAAATTTTGAAAATTGATCCGCTAGCTATCTATCTGGAAGAGCGTCCGGGTACTGGAGCAGTCATCCGCACTATTTCTGAGAAGAAGTGGAAAGATGGTCTTTGGCTGGCACGCCGGAAGCGTTGGGGCTTCTTCTCTCGGCCGGTCAATATCTATGAAGTGCATGCTGGCTCTTGGAAACGTAATGAAGACGGCAGTCCTTATAGCTTTGCCCAGTTAAAAGAAGACTTGATTCCTTATCTGGTGGAAATGAACTACACACATGTGGAATTCATGCCGCTTATGGCTCATCCGCTGGGACTTAGCTGGGGCTATCAGCTTATGGGCTACTTCGCCTTTGAGCATACCTATGGCACACCTGAGGAATTTCAGGATTTTGTCGAAGAATGTCACTTAAACAATATCGGTGTCATTGTGGACTGGGTACCAGGTCACTTCACTATTAATGATGATGCTCTGGCCTACTATGATGGGACACCGACTTTCGAGTATCAGGACCACGATCGGGCTCATAACTATGGCTGGGGTGCTCTCAACTTTGATTTGGGCAAGAATCAGGTTCAGTCTTTCTTGATTTCCAGCATTAAATTCTGGATTGATTTCTATCATCTAGACGGAATTCGGGTTGATGCTGTCAGCAATATGCTCTATCTGGACTATGACAGCGGTCCTTGGCAGCCAAATAAAGATGGCGGCAATCGCAATTATGAAGGCTATTACTTCCTGCAGCGCCTCAATACGGTTATCAAATTAGCTCATCCTGATGTCATGATGATTGCAGAGGAAAGCTCCTCAGAGACCAAGATTACTGGTATGAGAGAGCTGGGTGGTCTTGGATTTGACTACAAGTGGAATATGGGCTGGATGAATGATATCCTTCGTTTCTACGAAGAAGATCCGATTTATCGTAAGTACGATTTTAATCTGGTGACCTTTAGCTTTATGTACGCTTTCTCTGAAAACTTCCTCCTGCCATTCTCGCACGACGAAGTGGTTCACGGTAAGAAGAGTCTCATGCACAAGATGTGGGGTGACCGTTACAATCAATTTGCAGGGCTCCGCAACTTGCTGACTTATCAAATCTGCCATCCGGGCAAGAAATTGCTCTTTATGGGCTCAGAATTTGGTCAGTTCTTAGAATGGAAGTCAGAAGAGCAGCTAGAATGGTCTAATCTGGACGATCAGATGAACAAGAAGATGCAGGGCTTCACTGCTGCACTCAATGCCTTCTATAAAGACAATCGTCCGCTTTGGGAGATTGATCTGAGCTACGATGGCATCGAAATCATAGATGCGGATAATACCGATCAAAGTGTCCTCTCCTTTATCCGTAAGACAGAAAAAGGAGATATGTTAGTTTGTGTATTCAATATGGCGCCGGTAGAGCGGAAGAACTTTACCATTGGTGTTCCAGTGGAAGCCATTTATGAAGAAGTATGGAACACTGAATTAGAAGAATGGGGAGGTGTTTGGAAGGAACATAACGAAACAGTTCAGTCTCAAGAAGGACTTTGGAAAGATTATCCACAGACCTTGACCTTTACACTGCCAGCTCTTGGAGCCAGCATCTGGAAGATCAAGCGTCGGATTGCTCGAAAAAATGTTAAAAAAGATTCCACAAAGGAGTAATAGTCTATGAAGAATGAAATGCTAGCTTTGATTCTTGCCGGCGGGCAAGGAACTCGTCTTGGAAAGCTCACACAGAGTATCGCAAAACCTGCGGTACAGTTTGGCGGCCGCTATCGTATTATTGACTTCGCCTTGTCTAACTGTGCCAACTCCGGTATTCATAATGTCGGTGTCATTACTCAATACCAACCACTAGCTCTGAACAGTCATATCGGAAATGGTTCTAGCTGGGGGCTCGATGGTATTAACTCAGGCGTGTCCATTCTTCAGCCTTATTCTGCGAGCGAAGGAAATCGTTGGTTTGAAGGTACCAGCCATGCGATTTATCAAAATATCGACTATATCGACAGCATCAATCCTGAATATGTCCTGATTTTGTCTGGGGACCATATCTACAAGATGGACTATGATGACATGCTTCAGTCTCACAAGGACAACAATGCCAGCCTGACAGTTGCCGTTCTGGATGTGCCTCTCAAAGAAGCCAGCCGTTTTGGTATCATGAATACAGATGCTAATAATCGGATTGTTGAATTTGAAGAAAAACCAGAACATCCTAAGTCAACCAAGGCTTCTATGGGGATTTATATCTTTGACTGGCAGCGTCTGCGCAATATGCTGGTAGCTGCTGAAAAGAGCAATGTGGATATGTCTGACTTTGGTAAGAATGTTATCCCTAACTACCTTGAATCTGGCGAAAGCGTTTATGCTTATGACTTTGCAGGCTATTGGAAAGACGTTGGTACAGTAGAGTCTCTCTGGGAAGCCAACATGGAATACATCAGCCCAGAAAATGCTCTGGATAGCCGCAATCGTCGCTGGAAAATTTATTCTCGCAACTTGATTTCTCCGCCAAACTTCATCAGTGAAAATTCCCATGTAGAAGATTCGCTGGTCGTTGATGGATGTTTCGTTGACGGTACAGTAAAACACTCTATCCTTTCTACTGGTGCTCAGGTCAAGAAGGGCGCAGTCATTGAAGACTCTGTCATCATGAGTGGAGCTGTTATTGGCAAAGACGCTAAGATTAAGCGGGCCATTATCGGAGAAGGTGCTATCATCTCTGATGGTGTAGAGATTGATGGTACAGAGGAAGTATATGTTGTCGGATACAACGAGAAAGTGGGGGTACCAAAAGATGAAGATTGATAAATACTCAGCAATTTTAGGAAACACAGTCGGCTTCCATGATATGTCAACTCTGACAAATCATCGTCCAGTAGCCAGCTTGCCATTCGGTGGGAAATACCGCTTGATTGACTTCCCGCTTTCAAGTCTTGCCAATGCTGGTATCCGCAGTGTCTTTGGTATCTTCCAGCAGGACAATATCAGCTCTGTCTTTGACCATATTCGTTCGGGTCGTGAGTGGGGTCTGTCTACCTTGCTTAGCCACTATTACCTGGGAATCTACAATACCCGTGTAGAAAGCTCTACAGTCGGTGAGGAATACTATAAGCAGCTTTTGACCTACCTCAAACGTTCTGGTTCCAACCAAACTGTTGCACTTAACTGTGATATCTTGGTTAATATTGACCTCAATCAAGTTTTCCACTTGCATAATACAACAGAGCAGCCGATTACAGTTGTCTACAAGAAATTGCACAAGGAAAATATCTCGGATGTGAATGCTATCCTAGATATTGACGAAACAGACCATGTCAGAGGGCATAAACTCTTTGATGGCCGAGAAGATGCTGAGCTCTTCAATATGTCTACAGATATCTTTGTAGTGGATACTCCTTGGCTGATTGAAAAGCTGGAAGAAGAAGCTAAGAAAGAGCATCCACAAAAACTGCGTTATGTCCTGCGTGATTTAGCGACTCAGGAAGGGGCATTTGCTTACGAATATACAGGCTATCTGGCGAATATCTATTCTGTAGAGACCTACTACAGATCCAATATCGATATGCTTGAAAGTAAGAAATTCTACTCTCTCTTCAGTCCGAACCAAAAGATTTACACCAAGGTTAAGAATGAAGAGCCGACTTACTATGCTGAGTCTTCAAAAGTATCTCGCTCCCAGTTTGCGTCAGGAAGCATTGTGGAAGGTGAGGTCATCAATTCTGTGATTTCACGGAATACCAAGATTAAGACTGGAAGCAGTGTCAAACACAGTGTTCTCTTCCCTCGAGTGAAAGTTGGAGAAAATGCAACTGTCGAGTACGCGATTGTGGACAAGGGTGTTGAAATTGGCGAAGGAGTAGTGATTCGCGGAACAGCAGAAGACCCAATCGTAGTCAAGAAGGGCCAAAAAGTTACAGAGGACATAATTCGATGAAGATTTTATTTGCAGCAGCAGAAGGAGCCCCATTTTCTAAGACAGGTGGTTTGGGAGACGTTATCGGCGCTCTCCCCAAATCACTAGTCAAGGCTGGCCATGAAGTTGGTGTCATTCTGCCATACTATGACATGACCCATGCCAAATTTGGCGACCAAGTGGAAGACCTTTTCTATTTTGAAGTCAGCGTTGGCTGGCGTCGCCAATACGTTGGGGTCAAGCGACTGGTCTTGAATGGTGTGTCCTTCTATTTTATTGACAATCAGCATTATTTCTTCCGCGGCCATGTTTACGGAGACTTTGATGATGGTGAGCGCTTTGCTTACTTCCAGTTAGCAGCAGTAGAGCTGATGGAGCGGATTGATTTTATTCCAGATGTTCTGCATGTTCACGATTATCATACAGCTATGATTCCTTTCTTGGTTAAGGAAAAATACCATTGGATTCAAGCATATCAGAATATCAAGACTGTCTTAACCATCCATAATCTGGAGTTCCAAGGTCAATTCCCTGACAGCATGCTTTGGGAACTATTTGGAGTAGGCTATGAGCGCTATGCAGACGGAACCCTGCGTTGGAATGACTGTCTCAACTGGATGAAGGCTGGTATTCTCTATGCGGACCGAGTGACAACTGTATCACCAAGCTATGCAGGTGAAATCCGTACACCAGAATTTGGCTGTAATTTGGATCAAATCCTGCGGATGGAGTCCGGTAAGCTGGTCGGAATTGTCAACGGTATAGATACAGATATCTATAATCCAGAAACGGATCCGCTATTAGCCCATCACTTTAACAAATCTGACTTATCTGGTAAACTAGAAAACAAGCGAGCTTTGCAAGAGCGAGTTGGTCTGCCTGTGCGTGATGATGTGCCAGTAGTTGGGATTGTTTCCCGTCTGACCCGTCAGAAAAGGCTTTGACTTGGTAGTGGAAGAGCTGCACAATCTCCTCCAGGAAGATGTGCAGATTATCCTCTTGGGAACAGGCGATCCAGCTTTTGAGCAGGCTTTCGCTTGGTTTGGTCATGCCTATCCTGATAAGCTTTCAGCCAACATTCTCTTTGATGTGACCTTGGCTCAGGAGATTTACGCTGCCAGCGATATTTTCCTCATGCCAAGCCGCTTCGAGCCTTGTGGCCTGTCACAAATGATGGCTATGCGCTACGGAACCTTGCCTTTGGTGCATGAAGTGGGCGGTCTGCGTGATACCGTCAGAGCCTTACAATGTCTATACAGGACAGGGAACGGGCTTTAGCTTCAATAACTTTTCTGGCTACTGGCTGACTTGGACCTTCAAGGAAGCACTCAAGCTTTATGCCGATGACAAGGAAGCTTGGAAATCTCTGCAAGAGCAGGCGATGGAGAGAGACTTCTCTTGGGATACAGCCAGCAAGGCATACAGTGATTTATATCAATCACTTCTATAACATTTACTTTGGAATCAGTATAAAAAATCCTCTCTTGTCCATGGGACAAGGGAGGATTTCCGTGAGAATTACATTTTTATATATTATCATACTGTGTTGGAGCCCTGTTTTTAGCTTGTGGCTGAAGTGAGCGATTCCCATCTTGATTGAAAAAAGTATTTCTACGTTTAAATCTGCTTCCCGCTATTAAGAAAGGGAGATAACCATCCACTATGGAACTAACAAAAGAACGTTTTATTCGAGATTTTAAGGATATTCTACATGAAAGACAGCTGATTAAGGTTGCTGATGCGACTTCAGTGGAGCTTTTTCAGGCTTTGGCCAGCACTGTCCGCAAGTATATCACGCCCCTGTGGCTGGAGCGCCGCAATCAGTTGATTGAGCAGCAGCAAAAGACAGCTTATTACTTTTTCTATCGAGTTTCTTCCAGGACGCATGCTGGAAACCAAATCTGCTCAACCTAGGTATCCTCGATACGGTCAAGGAAGGCTTTGCCGAGTTGGGCGTTGACTTTGAAGATGTCAAGAATGCTGAGTATGATATGGCCTTGGGAAATGGCGGTCTGGGCCGCTTGGCGGCTGCCTTCATGGACTCGCTGGCAACCACTGGCTATCCAGGATTTGGAAATGGGATTCGCTATCGCTATGGACTCTTTAAGCAACGCATCGTTGATGGCTATCAGGTAGAAATTCCTGATGCTTGGTTTGGTAGTCTAGGCAATGTCTGGGAGACCCGTAAGGACCATGATATTGTTGATGTCAAAATCTTCGGAAATGTTTCCCTCCATGCCAATGAAAAGGGCCGGATTGTGCCACTTTATGAGAATTCCAAAATCCTGCGGGCCGTTCCTTACGATGTGCCGCAGATTGGCTTTGGCAATGACACTGTCAACAATCTCCGGCTTTGGGATGTTGAAATTCCAGAGGAGCATGAACTGGCCTATCCGACCATTGAGGCTCATCGCCGTGTGCAAGACATCACTGCTATTCTCTATCCAGACGACTCTAGCTACGAAGGAAAAGAGCTGCGCTTGATCCAGGAATACTTCATGACCAGTGCAGGTCTGCAGACCATTATCAAATCCTACCTCAAGCAAGGTCGCACGCTCAAGGATATTCATGAGAAGGTATCTGTCCATATTAACGATACTCACCCAGCGGTTGCACCTGCTGAATTTATGCGTCTCTTGATGGATGAGTACGATTTGGAATGGGCAGATGCTTGGAATGCTACGGTTAAAACCATGAGCTATACCAACCATACCATTCTGTCTGAAGCCTTGGAAAAATGGGATGCAGAGCTCTTTAAGAATGTCCTGCCGCGGGTTTATCAGATTATCCTAGAAATTGACAACCGCTATGTGGCTGAAATGGCTGGACTCAGCCTTGATCCGCAAGTCATCGAAAACACTCGGATCGTCAAGGACAATCAAATCCACATGGCTCACTTGGCTATCATCGGTGGTCATTCAATCAATGGTGTTGCCAAACTCCACACCGAACTGCTCAAAGAAGACACCTTGCGTGATTTTTACAGCATTTACCCAGAGAAGTTTAATAACAAAACCAACGGGATTATCCAGCGCCGCTGGCTGCAAATTGCGGACCAGTCTCTGTCAGCTGAGATTGATAAGCTGATTGGTAAGGGCTGGAGAAGTGATATCCATGAGCTGCGTAAGCTTTTGGAATTCAAGGATGATCCGCAAGTGCTGGGTGATTTCTATCGAGTGAAGCAAGAAGCCAAGGCTCGTCTGGCTGACTTCATCAAAGGAATCAACAGGAGTGGAAGTCTCTACAGAAGCTATCTTTGATGTCCAGGTGAAACGCCTCCACGCCTACAAGCGTCAGCTGCTCAACCTGCTTCATATCATCAAGCTTTACTGGGACCTCAAGGACAATCCTGATAAGGATATGGTGCCACGCGTCTTTATCTTCGGTGCCAAGGCTGCTCCAGGCTACCACTTTGCCAAGTCGGTCATTAAGCTGATCAATGAAGTAGCTAATCTGGTCAACAAGGATGAAAGCCTGCAAGGTAAACTCAAGGTTGTTTTCCTAGAAAACTACCGGGTCAGCCTAGCTGAGCTCATCATTCCTGCAGCAGATGTATCAGAGCAGATTTCCCTGGCTTCCAAGGAGGCTTCTGGTACTTCCAACATGAAGTTCATGATGACAGGTGCCATTACTCTGGCTACATTGGACGGAGCCAATATCGAAATCAAGGACGAGGTCGGTGACGACAACATTGTTATCTTTTCGGGATGGACAAGGACCAAGTTTACGAGCACTATGCCCGCCATGATTACTACTCACGCGGTGTCTATGAAAGCAATCCAGATATTCGCCGAGTGGTCGATACCTTTGTCAACGGCACCATTCCAAACGTTCGTGAAGAAGGATCTGAAATCTACGAAGCCCTCATCACCCACAATGACGAATACTTCCTCTTGGAAGACTTCCATGCCTATGTAGAAGCTCAAGAGAAGATTGATGCTCTCTATCGTGACAAAGAAAAATGGGCCCGCATGAGCTTGATTAATATCGCTACATCTGACAAATTTACCTCAGATGATACCATTGAGCAATATGCCAAGGAAATCTGGAACTTGGAGAAATAATACTCTTCAGAAAACATAAACAATAAGAGATTGGGACCTGGGTCTCAGTCTCTTTTGCTATCCATCTACCATCTTGTCTAGAAATATGCTATAGTAGAGAAAGTATGAGAGTCCAACTTTTAGAAAAGCAGGGTAAGCAAGCATGAAAGACTACACGATTTTTTATCAACAATTAACGACTCCTTTTCGCAGTCGCCCTCAGTGGCTGAAAGGGTTGGCTTACTTCAATCGGGGAATGACCCTCTTCATACCTATCGTTTATGGTCTCGTTCTAATCAGTGCCTTTCTGACGGAAGGCTGGAAAGGGTTGCTTACTTTTTTCTTCTTACCAGCCATTGGATTTGGTCTGTTGTCAGCTATTCGCAAACGACTGAATCAAGCACGCCCTTACGAAAAATGGGCTATTCAGCCTTTGCTGGCTAAGGATACATCAGGCAAGTCCATGCCCAGCCGCCATGTCTTTTCGGCGACAGTGATTTCTATGTGCTTGCTCTACTTTTTCTGGCTGCCGGGGCTTATCTGCCTCTTGCTTTCAGCAGGGCTGGGCCGTAGTGCGCGTGATTGGCGGAGTGCACTATCCAAAGGATGTGCTGGTAGGCTATCTTTGCGGCATTTGCTGGGGAGCTTTACTTTTTTTATTATAAAGGACCTGTTTTCGGCAGAGAGTAGACAAAGGACCTCCAGCTATATTATAATAGAAGCAGTAACAACCGTTTCGACACCAAGGGTTATTCCTTGCTGGATGTAAAAAATATTTAAGGAGTCTACTATGTCAGAACCATTATTTCTACAGTCTGTGATGCAGGAGAAGATTTGGGGTGGGACCAAGCTGCGCGATGTCTTTGGCTATGAGATTCCCAGCGACCATGTAGGAGAATACTGGGCTATCTCGGCTCATCCTAATGGTGTGTCAACCGTCAAGAACGGGACGCTTTGCAGGCCAGAAGTTAGATGTTCTCTATGCCGAGCACCGTGAGCTTTTTGGCAATCGTCCCAGAACCTGTCTTTCCACTTTTGACCAAGATTTTAGATGCCAATGACTGGCTCAGTGTTCAGGTCCATCCTGATGATGCTTATGGACTAGAGCACGAAGGGGAGCTTGGTAAGACTGAATGCTGGTATGTCATTGCTGCAGACGAAGGAGCAGAGATTATCTATGGTCACAATGCCAGGAGCAAGGAAGAGCTGCGCCAGCAGATTGAGAGCAAGGACTGGGACCATCTCCTGACCAAAATTTCCCAGTCAAGGCTGGTGATTTCTTCTATGTACCAAGTGGCACCATGCATGCCATTGGATCGGGGATTCTGATTTTAGGAAACTCAGCAGTCCAGTGACACGACCTACCGTGTCTATGACTTTGATCGTAAGGACGATGCTGGCAATCTTCGCGAGCTGCATTTGGAGCAGTCTATTGATGTTTTGACTATCGGTGAGCCAGCTAATAGCCGTCCTGTTACCATTCAGGCAGATAGTTTGACTTCTACTCTTTTGGTGGCCAATGACTTCTTTGCTGTTTACAAGTGGGATATTGCTGGTTCAGTCAATTTTAAAAAGACAGCAGACTATAGCTTGGTCAGTGTCTTGGAAGGTGTCGGTGAGCTAGAAGTTGATGGGACGGTTTATCCTCTTGAAAAAGGGAGAGCATTTCATCCTGCCTAGCGATGTTACAGAATGGACCTTGTCTGGAGATTTGCAGCTGATTGTCAGCCATCCATAACTATAGGAAAATCAAGAGCAAATAATCACTTTGCTCTTTTTTCTTTAAAAAATATATGAAATAAGTGAAATTTTAATCACTTTCTTCTTATTTATATAGCAGAATAGTTTGTATATCAATAATAATTCAATTGTTTTTGACAGGAAAAATTTTATAAATCAAAAAGAATGAAACAAAAAACGCTTACAATGGTGGCAAAAGATTGACTATTCGATATTTTAGGAGTAAACTAAGGAAGTAAATTTAAAAATATTAAAGGAGAAGTCATCATGAATTTAACATATTTAGGACTTTGTTTTGCCTGCTTTGGCGTATCAATTGCTGAAGGTTTGATTATGAGTAATTTATTTAAGGCAGCGTCTCGTCAGCCAGAAATGATTGGTCAATTGAGAAGCCTCCTAATCTTGGGAATTGCCTTTGTCGAAGGTACTTTCTTTGTAACGCTGGCTATGGCCTTTGTTATCAAATAAGAAAGGATTCTCTTTAGAAAAGGGGGTGTCATCTGTTGGAAGAAAGTATCAATCCAACTATCAATGTCGGTCCTGTGACCTTTGATTTGACCCTGCTGGCCATGACTCTGCTGACGGTGTTTGTAACTTTTGGACTTGTTTATTGGGCAAGTCGAAAGATGACGATTAAGCCGTCAAGAAAGCAGAATGCTTTGGAATATATCTATGATTTTGTCATTGATTTTACCAAGGGAAACGTTGGCGAGCATTATATGAAGAATTACTCGCTTTTTCTATTCTCCCTCTTTCTTTTCGTGGCTGTGGCGAATAACTTGGGATTGATGGCTAAGGTTCAGACAACCAATGGCTTTAATCTCTGGACATCGCCGACAGCCAATCTCGCTTTTGACCTGGGCTTCTCTCTTTTGGTGACGATTTTCTGTCATGTTGAAGGAGTTCGACGTCAAGGGATAAAAGGATATCTAAAAGGTTTTGTGACTCCGGGTATCATGACACCCATGAATATCTTGGAAGAATTTACCAATTTTGCTTCTCTAGCCTTGCGGATTTATGGAAACATTTTTGCAGGTGAAGTATTGGCTGGTTTGCTCTTGACTTGGGCACATCAAGCGGCGTATTGGTATCCGATTGCCTTTATTATGAACATGGTTTGGACTGGTTTTTCCATCTTTATTTCCTGTATCCAAGCCTATGTTTTTACCATGCTAACATCTATGTATCTTGGTAAAAAGATTAATGGTGAGGTAGAATAAAAAGAAAGGATAGATAAAATGAATATAACCGTAGGTGAAATTATTGGCAACTTTATCTTTATTGCCGGCTCCTTTCTTCTTTTAGTATTTCTCATTAAGAAGTTTGCTTGGGGCAATATTATCGGGATTTTAGATCAGCGTGCTCAAAAGATTTCAGATGATATTGATGGTGCAGAAGCTGCCCGTCAGAAAGCTGAAGCCTTGGCGCAAAAGCGTGAAGAAGCCTTGGCAGGAAGCCGTGAAGAAGCTGCTACTATTGTTGAAACAGCTAAAGAAACAGCTGAGAAAAACAAGGCTGGAATCCTAGCTAATGCAGCAGAAGAAGCAGGGCGCTTGAAGGCTAAAGCCAATCAGGAAATTGCCCAAAACAAGGCAGAGGCTATGAGCAGCATCAAAGGAGAAGTAGCCGACTTGACAGTAACTCTGGCTAGTAAGATTTTGAGTCAGGAGCTGGATAAGGAAGCTCAGAGCGAGCTCATTGACCGCTATATCAAACAGTTAGGAGATGCCTGATGGATAAGAAGCAATATGCAATCATTGAGAAATATGCTTTGCCTTTTGTTCAGACGGTCTTTGAAAAAGGTCAGCAAGAAGATGTTTTTGAAAAACTGAGTCAGATTAAGGCTGTTTTCGCGGAGACCGGCCTTGCTGACTTTTTGTCACATATCGGCATCAGTGACCACGAGAAAGAAAAGAGTCTGCGGCTCTTTCAAAACTCAGGCTCCCAGCTGCTTGATAATCTGATTGAAATTGTCATTCTCAATCATCGTGAGGACCTCTTTTATGAGATTGTGCTGGAGAGTCAGCACCAGCTTGAAAAGATCAGCAATGAGTTTGAGGTGACGCTGCGCTCTGTTCAGCCTTTGACAGCCAGTCAGAAGGAGAAGATTCGACCGATTATTGAGCAGAAGATGGGCCTAAAAGTCCGTTCGCTCAAGGAAGAATTGGACAGCAGCTTGATTGGTGGCTTTGTCATCTCTGCCAATAACAAAACAATTGATGCAAGCATAAAACGTCAATTGCAAGTCGTAAAAGAAATTGAAATAGAAAGTGGTGTGAATTTTGGCGATTAACGCACAAGAAATCAGCGCTTTAATTAAGCAACAAATTGAAAATTTCCAGCCAAATTTTGACGTCACAGAAACAGGGGTCGTCACTTATATTGGTGATGGAATCGCGCGTGCTCATGGTCTGGATAAGGCTATGAGCGGAGAGCTCTTAATCTTTGAAAATGGCTCTTATGGTATGGCGCAAAATCTAGAGTCGACCGATGTTGGGATTATCATCTTGGGAGACTTTACAGACATTCGTGAGGGAGATACCATTCGTCGGACTGGTAAAATCATGGAAGTTCCTGTGGGCGAGGCCTTGATTGGGCGGGTTGTTGATCCGCTGGGTCGTCCTGTTGATGGACTTGGTGACATTGTCACGGACAAGACACGTCCGGTTGAAACGCCGGCTCCGGGTGTCATGCAGCGTAAGTCAGTATCTGAGCCTTTGCAGACAGGTCTCAAGGCAATTGATGCCTTGGTTCCGATTGGCCGTGGCCAGCGGGAGCTGATTATCGGGGACCGTCAGACTGGGAAGACGACTATTGCCATTGATGCCATCCTGAACCAGAAAGGTCAGGATATGATTTGTATCTATGTGGCCATTGGTCAGAAAGAATCCACAGTCCGTACGCAGGTAGAAACGCTGCGTCAGTATGGTGCTTTGGACTATACGATTGTCGTGACAGCCTCTGCTTCACAGCCGTCCCCCTTGCTTTTCCTAGCGCCTTATGCTGGTGTAGCGATGGCAGAAGAGTTCATGTATAATGGCAAGCATGTTTTGATTGTCTATGATGACTTGTCTAAGCAGGCGGTGGCCTATCGTGAACTGTCCCTCTTGCTCCGTCGTCCGCCAGGCCGTGAGGCCTTTCCTGGAGATGTTTTCTATCTGCATAGCCGTCTCTTGGAGCGTTCAGCCAAGGTTTCTGATGAGCTGGGCGGTGGTTCGATTACAGCTTTGCCATTTATTGAAACGCAGGCAGGAGACATTTCGGCTTATATCGCGACCAACGTGATTTCAATCACTGATGGACAAATTTTCCTCAGCGACAGCCTGTTCAATGCTGGGGTACGTCCGGCCATTGATGCAGGTTCTTCTGTATCACGGGTTGGGGGCTCTGCCCAAATCAAGGCTATGAAGAAAGTAGCTGGAACCCTGCGTATCGACCTGGCTTCTTATCGGGAGCTGGAGGCCTTTACTAAGTTTGGTAGTGATTTGGATGCGGCAACGCAGGCCAAAGCTCAATCGTGGCCGCAGGACTGTAGAAGTCTTGAAACAGCCGATTCATGAGCCGCTGCCGGTTGAAAAAGCAGGTAGTGATTCTCTATGCTTTGACCCATGGTTTCTAGACAGTGTGCCGGTAGATGATATTCTGCGCTTTGAGTCAGAATTATTTGCCTACTTTTGATGCACATCAAGAAAGCATTTATGAAACCATTCGGACAACGAAAGACCTTCCAAGTGAGGAAGTCTTGGATGCTGCCATTACTGAGTTTATTGACCAGTCTAGCTTCAAATAAGAATCGAGGTGTCAGATGGCAGTTTCATTAAATGATATTAAAAATATAAAAATTGCATCCACGAAAAACACCAGTCAAATCACCAATGCCATGCAGATGGTTTCTGCTGCTAAGCTGGGAAAGTCTGAGGAAGCAGCTAAGAACTTTCAGGTCTATGCCCAGAAAGTGCGTAAGTTAGTTACGGATATGCTGCATGGCCACGAGGCAGAAAAATGCCCGTCATCACTCGATGTTAATCAGTCGGCCAGTTAAGAAATCAGCCTATATTGTCATTACTTCTGACCGCGGTCTGGTAGGAGGTTATAACGCAACCATTCTCAAGGCTTTGATGGAGCTGAAAGCTGAGTACCATCCGACAGGAGAGGACTTTGAAGTCATCTGTATCGGAAGTGTCGGTGCTGATTTCTTCCGAGCTCGGGGGATTCAGCCAGTTTATGAACTGCGTGGTCTAGCCGATCAGCCTAGCTTTGATGAGGTCCGTAAAAATCATTAGCAAGACCATTGAGATGTATCAGAATGAGCTCTTTGATGAGCTCTATGTCTGCTATAACCACCATGTCAACAGTCTGACCAGTCAGATGCGGGTGGAGCAGATGCTGCCAATCATTGACTTGGATCCCTAATGAAGCTGATGAAGATTATACGCTGAATCTGGAACTGGAGTCCAGTCGGGATTCTATCTTGGATCAACTGCTGCCCCAGTTTGCAGAGAGCATGATTTACGGTGCCATTATTGATGCCAAGACGGCTGAAAATGCTGCCGGTATGACTGCTATGCAGACAGCGACAGACAATGCTAAAAAGGTCATCAGTGATTTGACTATTCAGTACAACCGCGCTCGGCAGGCTGCCATTACGCAGGAAATTACTGAAATCGTGGCGGGTGCAAGTGCCCTAGAATAAGGCCACAAATGAATTAGAAATTAAACGAGGGAAAAAACATGAGCTCAGGCAAAATTGCTCAGGTTATCGGGCCGGTCGTAGACGTTGCGTTTGCTGCCGGAGACAAACTACCTGAGATAAATAATGCACTTGTAGTCTATAAAAATGATGAGAAAAAATCAAAAATCGTCCTTGAAGTAGCTCTTGAGCTTGGTGACGGTGTGGTGCGGACCATTGCCATGGAGTCGACCGATGGTTTGACACGTGGTTTGGAGGTCTTGGATACTGGTCGTCCGATTTCTGTGCCGGTCGGCAAGGAAACTCTGGGCCGGGTCTTCAATGTCCTAGGAGACACTATCGACTTGGATACGCCATTTCCTGCTGATGCAGAGCGCCAGCCGATTCATAAGAAGGCACCAACCTTTGATGAACTATCAACTTCATCAGAAATCCTGGAAACAGGGATCAAGGTTATCGACCTCCTAGCTCCTTATCTGAAAGGTGGGAAAGTTGGTCTCTTTGGTGGTGCCGGAGTTGGGAAGACTGTCCTGATTCAGGAATTGATCCACAACATTGCCCAAGAGCACGGTGGGATTTCTGTCTTTACAGGTGTTGGTGAACGGACGCGTGAAGGGAATGACCTCTACTGGGAAATGAAAGAGTCTGGCGTTATCGAAAAGACGGCTATGGTCTTTGGTCAGATGAATGAACCGCCAGGAGCTCGGATGCGGGTTGCTCTTACCGGACTGACTATCGCGGAATATTTCCGTGATGTGGAAGGTCAGGACGTGCTGCTCTTTATTGACAACATCTTCCGCTTTACGCAGGCTGGTTCGGAAGTATCTGCCCTTTTGGGCCGCATGCCGTCAGCCGTTGGTTACCAACCAACACTTGCGACAGAAATGGGACAGTTACAAGAACGGATTACCTCAACCAAGAAAGGTTCCGTTACTTCCATCCAGGCTATTTATGTACCAGCGGATGACTATACTGACCCAGCACCAGCGACAGCTTTTGCTCACTTGGACTCTACAACCAACCTAGAGCGGAAATTGGTTCAGCTTGGGATTTATCCAGCCGTGGATCCATTGGCTTCCAGCTCTCGTGCCCTTTCTCCTGAGATTGTCGGAGAAGAGCACTATGCAGTGGCAGCAGAGGTTAAGCGGGTTCTGCAACGTTATCATGAATTGCAGGATATCATTGCTATCCTTGGTATGGACGAGTTGTCTGACGATGAGAAGACGCTGGTTGCACGTGCGCGTCGGATTCAGTTCTTCCTGTCACAGAACTTCAATGTGGCGGAGCAATTTACCGGTCAGCCAGGTTCTTATGTACCAGTAGCTGAAACGGTTCGTGGTTTCAAAGAAATCCTTGAAGGTAAGCACGATAAGCTGCCAGAAGACGCCTTCCGTGGTGTGGGCTCCATCGAGGATGTATTGGCCAAGGCTGAGAAAATGGGATTCTAAGAGGTGAATGATGGCTCAAATGACAGTACAAATCGTGACACCGGATGGTCTTATTTATGATCACCATGCTGCATTTGTTTCCGTAAAGACCATTGATGGTGAGCTGGGGATTTTGCCTCGCCACATCAATACCATCGCTGTTTTAGAAGTAGATCAGGTCAAAGTACGCCGGGTTGACGATGACAAGCATATCGACTGGATTGCGGTTAATGGCGGAATCATTGAAATTGCAGATAATGTCATTACCATTGTGGCAGACTCAGCTGAGCGTGAGCGAGATATCGACATTAGTCGGGCTGAGCGAGCTAAGCTCCGAGCTGAGCAAGAAATCGAAGAAGCACATGATAAGCATTTGATTGACCAAGAACGCCGGGCTAAGATCGCCCTGCAGCGGGCAATCAACCGGATCAATGTCGGAACAAGATTATAAGAAGCTATTTTGTCTAGATTGATGGAAGTCATCTTTCATCTGACGAGATTTGGTTTCTTGAATACAAACTGAATACGAAAAACTGAGGCAGATCTGTCTCAGTTTTCTTTTCCAAAGAAAAAGGGGGGACTATTTAGTTCGTCCCTGACTGGAGTCTTGTGGTATAATAAAAGTTATGGTAGAAGTTGTTTTTAAATTATGCAGTCATTTGCTCTTTATTTTCTTGCCTTTCATCTGCTGTCAACGGTTGTTGAGTGGGAGAGATTTTTCAAGGTTAATGCCGATAATGCGATGAAAATTCGCTTTTTGATTCTCTTGTTTAGCATTGCCTTGGGCTATTTAGTCAGCCTTTTCTTCATTGGTATTTACGATATGAGCCGGGCGATTTTTAATGGTACTTTATAAGGTCATATTTTTGATTTTATGGTATGATAGTATGGATGATTTTAAAAATTTAGAGTAAGGAATCGGTATGGAAAAAATTATTATTCAAGGTGGAGATAATCGCTTGGTCGGAAAGGTCAAGATTGAAGGAGCAAAAAATGCGGTGCTGCCTCTCTTGGCAGCGACAGTCTTGGCTAGTGAGGGCCAGTCTGTGCTGAAAAATGTTCCGGTCTTGTCTGATGTCTTTACCATGAACAATGTGGTCCGCGGTTTAAACACTCAGGTGGATTTTAATCAGGAAGAAAATACAGTTGTTGTGGATGCCACCCAGCCTTTGTCTGAGGAGGCGCCTTACAAATACGTCAGCAAAATGCGAGCGTCTATCGTTGTTTTGGGGCCAGTTCTAGCTCGTAATGGTCATGCTAAGGTTTCCATGCCAGGCGGCTGTACGATTGGCAGCCGGCCCTATTGACTTGCACCTGAAGGGCTTAGAAGCCATGGGCGCTCAGATTACCCAAACAGCGGGTTATATCGAAGCGAAGGCAGAGCGACTCAAGGGTGCCCACATTTACATGGACTTTCCTAGTGTGGGAGCAACGCAAAACATCATGATGGCTGCGACGCTGGCTCAAGGCACGACAGTGATTGAAAATGCTGCTCGGGAGCCTGAAATTGTTGACCTAGCCCTATTTTTGAATGAAATGGGAGCCAAAGTCAGAGGGGCAGGTACTGAGACTCTGACGATTGTCGGAGTGGACCAGCTGCGAGGTGCCAAGCATAATGTGGTTCAAGACCGTATCGAAGCAGGAACTTTTATGGTTGCTGCAGCTATGACCAGCGGTGACTTGCTGATTGAGGATGCCATTTGGGAGCACAATCGTCCCCTGCTTTCCAAAATGCAGGAAATGGGAGTGGAAGTGACAGAGGAAGATGAAGGGATTCGGATTCGTTCCGATGTTTCGAAACTTAGACCGGTTGCGGTCAAGACCCTTCCTTATCCAGGCTTCCCAACGGACATGCAGGCTCAGTTTACGGCGCTGATGGCCATGGCAAAGGGCGAGTCTACGATGATTGAGACCGTCTTTGAGAACCGCTTCCAGCATCTGGAGGAAATGCGTCGGATGGGGCTGCACTCTGATATCATGCGTGACACAGCTCGTATCTGGGGCGGAGGCAGCTTGCAGGGTGCTGAAGTCATGTCAACAGACCTTCGGGCCAGTGCGACTTTGATTCTGATGGGCTTGATTGCTGAAGGCGAGACTAAGGTCAGCAAGCTGGTACACTTAGACCGAGGCTACTATAAATTCCATGAGAATTGGCAGCCTTGGGAGCCAAAGTGAAGCGTGTAAAGGAAGAAGACGATGAGTGAAAATCTTAAATATTTAGGCCGGCAGATTGGCCTTGTTCTACTGGTTCTCCTGGTAGCCGTGATTCTCTTTCTCGTGTCTCTGATGATTGGCTATAACATTATCGGAAACGGTAAGGGCTCAGTTTTTTCACCAGAAACCTGGCAAGAATTAATCGGGAAGTTTACTGGAAACTAGCTCCTAGTCGAAAAGACTGGCTGAAATGAATCCAGTTTGCTAAGTTGAAAGAAAGAAGATGAAAAGAAAGACTAGTCAGAAAAGGAATTCTAAGAGCCTGCAAGGCTGGGCTGGGCTGACTCTGGCCTTTATTTTGGCTCTGGCTGGCTATTTCTGGGGACAGGATGGTCAGCAGCCACTTCAGAGTCCAAATTCAGAAATCAGAGTTGGGCAAGTTCAAGATCAGGGCACCCCTAGTCGGAAACTGGCTGAGAGCGTTCTGACGGATGCTGTCCGAGCTCAACTCAAAGGCAGCATTGAATGGAATGGAGCTGGTGCCTTTATCGTGAATGGGAATAAGACAGACTTGGATGCGGGGATTTCTAGCAAACCCTACGCTGACAATAAGACCAAGCTTGTACAAGGGCAAACCCTTCCGACAGTGGCGAATGCCTTTTTATCCAAGTCTACCCGTCAGTACAAAAACGGGAAGAAACTGGAAATGCCAACACTTCATGGGTACCGGCAGGCTGGCATCAACTCAAGAACCTCCCTGGTGAGTACAATCACGCTGTGGACCGAGGACATCTCTTGGCCTATTCGCTGATCGGTGGTTTGAAGGGCTTTGATGCCTCCACCAGCAATCCTGCTAATATCGCTGTGCAGACGGCCTGGTCCAACCAAGCCAATGAAGCAGACTCGACAGGGCAGAATTACTACGAGACAAAGATCCGTAAGGCCCTTGATAAGAACAAGCGGGTGCGCTACCGGGTAACCTTGATTTATGCCACGGAGACTGATTTAGTACCGGTTGGTTCTCATCTAGAGGCCAAGTCCAGCGATGGCAGTCTGGAATTCAATGTCTTTATCCCGAATGTGCAAAAAGGGATTCGTTTGGACTATAATAGTGGCAAGGTCAGTCAGGAGACGGGTTCTTAATTTTATACTCAAAAATGGATTTGCAAAGAGTATTCAATAGTATGAAAAGAAATGGTTGCAGATTTGTAGTCATTTTCTTTTATACTAATAGATGAAAGAAGGCGAATTTTTCAGTCTTCTTTAAGAAAGCGGTGGTAAAATCAACGTTCTCTTACAATCTAGTAAAGGAGGTTGCGATGAGACTTATTTTTAAAAGCATCCGGTTCCTCATGCGTCTGATTGGGCGCGTGGTTTGGGGACTTGCCTGGTCCTTTGTCCTGAGCTTTATGGTTATTGTCGGAATTTTCTATTTTACCACTTCGACAAAACCGGGTACAGAGGGACTGACGCAGGCTGTTCAGACAGCTGTTGGCAGAGTGGATCAATTTTTAAATCACCAAGGCATTTCCACGGGACTTCACAGCAGTGAGGAGACGCAGACGGATCAGCTGACAGATGAGCATGCAACAACAGGGGCTCGTTGGGATCAGCCAAGCGCCACGATTTATATCGATACAAATAATGAAACCTTCCGTTCAGCCTATAAGGAGGCCATTGATTCTTGGAATCAAACAGGTGCCTTCACCTTTCAAATCATCAATGACAAAGACAAGGCGGACATTGTTGCGACGGAGATGAACGATGGCAACGTCAGTGCAGCTGGTGAAGCTGAGTCGCAGACCAATCTCCTAACCAAGCGGTTTACCCATGTCACGGTTCGCCTTAATAGTTACTACCTGCTGGACAGTCGCTATGCTTATTCTCATGAGCGGATTGTCAATACAGCAGCGCACGAATTGGGCCATGCTATCGGATTAGACCATAATGAGGAGGAATCAGTGATGCAGTCAGCAGGGCTCATTTTACAGTATCCAGCCGACAGATATCCAGGCTGTAAAAGACTTGTATCAATCGTAAGCCTATGTTAAAATCTATTTTTTACTTGATTCGACACTTTCCAGAGCAAGTTTTTCTCTTTGTTTTTAACTCAGGAATCTTTGTCTGGCTATGGAAAAGCGGCAATGAGATTGCCAACCAGCTAGGAGTGACAGCGGCTTGGGAAAATCATGTTCCGGCGCCCATTCAGGTCTTCTTCGGCCAGAATATTGAGGCAGTTCAGGGATTTTTTCACAATTCCGCCTTTATGTGGCTAGTCGGGTCCATGATTATCCTTCTGGTTATTCGTCTAATCAAGGGAATGATTAAATTTGTTGTCTTTGCGCTTCTGATTTTGCTGGGAATTTATCTGATTTTGCAGAATCAATCTATTCTCAATAGTTTTATGTAGAGGCTGGGACATAAGTCCTAGCCTCTCAATTGTCTTTGGATTGTCGAGCAAGACGCAGTGGTTGAGTGGGCTCTACTACGCTGATTTCATCAGCTTTTACAGCCCTACTCAACTGTGCGGAGGTGGGACGACGAAATCGAATTCTAACGAATTACCGATTTCTGTCCCACTCTCTTTTTCTTTTGGGGAGCTGAGTTCGCTTTCTCTTGAATTCTGATAGCTGTGCTTCTGGAAATCTGCTATAATGGTCTTATGATTATTTTACAAGCAAGCAAGATTGAGCGCTCTTTTGCAGGGGAGCTTCTTTTTGACAATATTAACCTGCAAGTGGATGAGGGAGACCGAATTGCCCTCGTCGGTAAAAATGGAGCTGGGAAGTCAACCCTGCTCAAGATTTTGGTGGGTGAGGAAGAGCCTACTTCTGGTCAGATCAATAAAAAACGAGACCTGTCCCTGTCCTATCTGGCTCAGGACAGCCGCTTTGAGTCGGAGAATACTATCTACGACGAGATGCTGCTGGTCTTTGATAGTCTGCGTCAGCAAGAGAAGCGCTTGCGGCAGATGGAGCTGCAAATGGGAGAATTGTCAGGGGAAGATCTGACTGCTCTCATGACCCAGTACGATCAGCTGTCAGAGGACTTTCGCCAGAAAGGTGGTTTTACCTACGAGGCTGATATTCGAGCTATTTTGAATGGCTTCAAGTTTGACCAGTCCATGTGGCAGATGAAGATTTCTGAGCTTTCAGGCGGGCAGAATACCCGTCTGGCTCTGGCTAAGATGCTTTTGGAAAAGCCAGAACTGCTGGTACTGGACGAGCCGACCAACCACTTGGATATCGAGACCATTGCTTGGCTGGAGACTTACTTAGTCAACTACAGCGGTGCCCTGATCATCGTCAGTCACGACCGCTATTTCTTAGACAAGGTTGCGACCATCACGCTGGACTTGACCAAGCATTCCTTGGATCGCTATGTGGGCAATTACTCTAGCTTTGTGGTCCAAAAGGAGCAGAAGCTGGCCACTGAAGCCAAGAACTACGAAAAGCAACAGAAAGAAATCGCTGCGCTGGAGGACTTTGTCAATCGCAATCTGGTTCGGGCTTCCACAACCAAGCGGGCTCAGTCCCGTCGTAAGCAGCTGGAAAAAGATGGAGCGTTTGGACAGGCCGGAGACCGGCAGTCGCTCGGCTAATATGACCTTCAAATCCGATAAGGTTTCAGGCAAATGTTGTTCTGACCTTTGGAAGATGCAGCTATTGGCTATGGCGAGGAAGTTCTGTCGGAGCCAATTAACCTTGATATTCGCAAGTTTAATGCGGTAGCTATTGTCGGGCCAAATGGGATTGGAAAGACGACCTTGATTAAATCACTAATCGGTCAAGTGCCCTTCATCAGAGGCAAGGAGCAGCTGGGGGCTAATGTGGAAGTGGGCTACTATGACCAGACCCAGAGCAAACTGACTGCCAGCAATACGGTACTTGATGAGCTATGGAATGACTTCAAGCTGACGCCAGAGGTCGAGATTCGCAATCGCTTAGGCGCTTTCCTCTTCTCGGGAGACGATGTCAAGAAGTCTGTCGGCATGCTATCAGGTGGAGAGCGGGCGCGTCTGCTCCTAGCCAAGCTGTCTATGGAAAACAACAACTTCCTCATCCTCGACGAGCCGACCAACCACCTGGATATTGACAGCAAGGAAGTGCTGGAAAATGCTCTGATTGACTTTGACGGCACCCTGCTCTTTGTCAGCCATGACCGCTACTTTATCAATCGCGTAGCCACCCAGATCATCGAGCTCTCTGAGACAGGCTCCACTCTTTATCTAGGGGATTATGACTACTATCTGGAGAAAAAGGCAGAGCAGGAAGCCTTGCGTGAGGAGACGGAGCAGGCTGAGTCTGACAAGCCAGCACCTGCCAATGACTATCAGCTTCAAAAGGAAAACCAGAAAGAACAGCGCCGGCTGGCCCGCCGCCTAGAGCAATTGGAAGCACAAATCGAGGACTTGGACATCCAGATCAGTCTGCTTCAGGAAGCCATGGAGGCAACCAATGACGCCAGTGAACTCATGGAGAGCCAGCAGCAAATCGACCAGCTGACCGCCGCCCAAGAAGAAGCCAT